>Ga0224528_1000462_pt1 | contig 31041 bp, 33 predicted proteins | sample CBST25metaG_2_FD_179888 | JGI IMG/M metagenome (GOLD analysis project Ga0224528, IMG submission 179888) | Peat soil microbial communities from Stordalen Mire, Sweden - C.B.S.T25 | ecosystem: Environmental > Terrestrial > Soil > Wetlands > Peat | place: Sweden: Norrbotten County, Stordalen Mire...
ATCAGATAGGCGTTCAACTCGTAAAGCACCAGTTTCACCAGATCCTTAGTGCGATCAGCGGAGGAAGTTAATCATGAATCTCTTCGACTCTCTATCGGTCAGCGCATCTGCGTTGTCAGCCGAGCGCCAGCGGTCCGAAGTCATCGCGGCAAACATGGCCAATGCCGAGACAACGCACACCGAAGCGGGTGGACCCTATCGCCGCCGGGAAGTCGTCTTCGAGCCTTCAGGCAGTTCCTCTTTCCGGTTGACGCTCGCCAGCGCCGGTCATTCTGGCGGACCTGCTCCGGGCAGCGTGCAAATCTCCGAAGTGGTAGACGATCCGACGCCTCCAATCATGCGCTATGAGCCGGGCCATCCGGATGCAAACAAGGATGGGTATGTGGCCTTTCCGGCGATCAATCCTGCGCTGGAAATGGTCGACCTGATGAGTTCTGTGCGTTCCTATCAGTTGAATGCGTCGGCAGTGGCCGCGACCAAACAGATGATCCAGCAGACAATCGACATTCTCAAGAGCTAAGCAGGAGCATAAAAGATGAGCAGTGCAATTTCTGGCCTTGGCGCCATTGGCAACATCGGTTCACTTCCTAAAATGGCGTCGCTTGAGCCGACCAGTGGGGAGGGCGGCTTCGGCAGCGTTCTAAGCAGTGCGCTGCAGCAAGTAAACCAGCTGAGCGGCGGCGCTGAGCAACAGATCGGCAGCCTTCTGACCGGCGGCAATACGGACATGAGCAAAGTCATGATCGCGGTTGAGAAGGCAGACGTGGCGTTTCAGTTGATGATGCAGGTTCGCAACAAGATTGTGGGCGCCTACCAGGATATCGAAAAGATGCAGTTCTAAGGCCAGCTCCGGGTTTCCGTGCTAGTGCGAAAGTTCGAGTTGCTGGCTCTTTCTCAGAAAGAGATCAGTAGAGTATGTCAACCCGGCGTACCGTTGCCAAGAAGCTATTGCAGAAAATATTCCTTGAAGAAAATGCCGGCACGAACGTGGGCTAACAAGGCAGTTTTGTGCAAGCGGACTGAAAAACCAGACGAGATTGGAAGCATATGGCAGCCAAGAATCAAATAGCGGCCCCCAAGCCGCCGGTGGCCGCGGCCCAGGTGACGGAGCGAATCAAGCTGTTCTGGGCGGGCCTTCGTCCGCAGCAGCGCATCTATCTCGGCGTCGGTTTGGCCGTTACATTAGGGGTTGCAGCTTTCTTCGTAAAGATGATTGCGACGCCTACCTACAAGCCGCTGATGACGGGGCTTGAACCCGCCGACGCGCAGGCGATCACGGTGCAATTGACCGCAAAAAAGATACCCTACGTGATCGGTCCGGATGGCACGTCGATTAACGTCCCCGCAGATCAAGTCGATGCGGCGCGGTTGGAAGTCGCATCGCACGATATGACCCATAGCGGGCGCATTGGCTTTGAGATCTTTGACAAAGTTTCCTGGGGACAGACCGAGTTCGATGAAAAAGTAAACTACCAGCGCGCCCTCGAAGGTGAACTGGAGCGGACCATTCAGACCATGGGCAACGTCAAGACAGCCCGTGTGCATCTCGTCATGGCGAGCGACTCGGTTTTTCTGGACAAGGGGCGCGGTGCGAAAGCATCGGTTACGCTGAAACTCAAGCGCGGGACCTTGTCGAGGGAAGAGGTTTCGGCCATCTCGCGGCTCATCGCAGGTGCGGTCGACGAACTCAAACCGGCGGACGTGGTCATCGTCGATGCCGACTCGAACGAATCCCTTCGACAGGGCGACAACTCTCCAGATGGGGATGATGGAGCAGGTCAGGCGTTGACACGGCGCTTGATAGCGACGCTCGGGCCCGTCGTCGGAGCCGATCACGTTCACGCGACGGTCAACGTTGAATATGAGACCGACAGCAGTGAAGAGAGTGACGAGAAATACGATCCTGCCGTCAGCGCGACGCTCACCATGCAGCATTCAGAGGAGAACTCGGGTCCGGGGTCGGGCGCCGGCGGTGTGCCTGGAACTTCTAGCAATGTGCCCAGCGCCAAAACTGCCACAGCCAAAGCGGTTGCGAAAGATCCAGGCCAGTCTTCCAGAACAGACAGCAACACCTACGGCGTGAACAAGACTACTCGCCACGTAATTGCGCCGGCTGGCGGTATACGTCGTCTCACCGCGGCGGTGGTGCTCGACGATGCTCTTGAGCGCCAATATCAAGGCGGCAAGTGGGTTGACACTCATCGCAAGCGCCGGCCTGACGAGTTGAGGATGATTACCGAACTCGCGCAGGCGGCCGTCGGTTTCAACAGCGATCGCGGCGATGTGATCAGTGTGCAGAACCTTGCGTTCGACCGCCCTGCGATGGATAGCCCGGAGCCCGCGACCTTGGTGGACCGCATTCGGAAAGCCACGACTGACCTCTCTGGGGTCATTCGCTATGCAGCGCTCCTGGCTCTTTTTATTCTCGTTTATCTGCTGATGATCCGGCCCATTCAGAAGCGGGCTCTTGCAACTCCGGTTCCTGAGTTACCTGTAGTCAATGCGCAAACACTTGGCAGCCCCGATGAGGCGGGACCGGCGCCGGTCGACGATAGTCTCACGCAGCGCTCCATCGCGCTGAAGAAGCAACTTGCCGAGTTTGTACTGGCTGAGCCTGAGAGCAGCACCAACGTGGTGCGCGCATGGCTGCGGGAAGAGGCGAAATGACATCTGCTATGGACAAGTCGAACCTTAGCGGTCCCCGCAAAGCCGCGATCCTGATGACGGTTCTTGGTGAGGACAATGCAGCGACGGTTTTCCGCGACCTGAGTGAGCACGAGATGCAGCGAGTTGCAGACGAAGTCGCGAGTCTTGGGACCATACCCGTGGAGTTGTCGATCCAGGTGATCGAAGAGTACCAGCAGATGACCCAGGCAGAGGGTTATCTCACTCAAGGCGGATACGACCTTGCCCGGCGACTCCTCGTGAAGGCCTTCGGAGAGGTTGAGGCCGACTCCATTCTGCAGCGGCTTACCCAGTCGCGCGAACTCAAGCCTTTAGAGGCCTTGCAGCGCGCCGATCCGCAGAAGTTGGCGCGATTCCTGGAAGGCGAGCACCCGCAGGCCATCGCACTCATTCTGGGCCAATTGAGCGACAACCAGGCATCGGCGCTGCTGATGAGCCTGCCCAGCGATGTTCGAGCCGACGCGGTCAAGAGATTGGCAAACCTCCGGCGCTTTTCACCGGCGATGGCGGAGAAGGTCTCGATCCTGCTGAGTCAGCGCCTGAAGTCGGTTGGCGAACAGGGCAAGAGGGCCTATTCCGGCTTCCAGAGCGTGGCCGACATCATGAATTGCATCGACACGTCGATTGCACAGGAAATACTGGAGAATATTGAGAACGAGGAGCCCACGCTGGCCATCAGCATTCGCAATCTGATGTTCACCTTTGAAGATCTGCTCCAGGTTGGCGAATCCCATATTCGCGAACTTATGGGAGCGGTTGACAAGAGGGTTTTGGCTACGGCGCTGAAGGGGACGGAAGAAGAACTGAAGAACCACTTTTTCCGTACAATGTCCTCAAGGGCCGTGGAGATGCTCAAGGAAGATGTAGAGGCGCTGGGGCCTGTGCGCAGCAAGGACGTTATCAAGGCGCAGACTGAAATTGTTGCAGTTGCCCGGCAACTTGAGTCAGATGGAAAGATTGTATTGAAGGGCGAGGCCAATGACGAATTTCTCGTATAGCGATGCAGCCGATGGTGTGTTCCCGGACCCGATCGCCTCATTCTCATATCGGGACATTGGTAATGCTGTTCTAAGTCATTTAGACCAGCCGAGGCGAGATGCAAGCGCGCCGGCTCAAGAGACGAAGGAGCAGGCGCCCTCGGGGCCGTCGGAGCAAGAAATCAGCGACTTGCTCAATCGCGCCCGCCTTGAGGCTGTGTCCTCCACCGAGAAGCGCTTGCGGGAGGAGTATGAAGCCCGATCAGCGGCAGAGGGAGTCAAGGTTCGCCAGGCGCTGGAGAGCTTTGTCGGTGAGCGGAAGAGCTATTTTTCCCGCGTCGAATCCGATGTAGTCAGTCTTGCCCTGGCCATCGCGGGAAAGATTCTGCATCGTGAGGCACAGGTGGACGCGATGTTGGTTGCGGCATTGGTCCGGGTTGCTGTTGAGAAACTGCACGACGGATCGAGCGTGTCCGTGCGAGTGGCGCCGGCAAAGGCAGAGAAATGGCGTCAATACCTGGCGAATCCGTTGAATGGCTCGACTGTTGCAGTGATAGAGGATACGCACCTGGGTATTGACGATTGCACTCTTGAGACCGACCTGGGCTCGGCGGATTTCGGCATCGATGCGCAGTTGAAAGAAGTGGAGCAGGGATTCTTTGACCTGCTTGCGCAGAGGCCTCAAGTCAAGTGAATACTTTGCGACCCCTTGCGCCGTACTTTGATCGGCTGGACCGCGGATCGACCCTTCGCTGGCGCGGACGTGTGCTGCAGGTGGTCGGCAATCTGATCGAGTCAGAAGGACCGTTCTGCTCCATTGGAGAGTCCTGCGAGATTACCAACGCGGGCGGCAAGAAATACTCCGGAGAAGTCGTCGGCTTTCGTGGATCGACCTTGCTTTCCATGGCTGTCGAGAATCCTCAAGGCATTCGTTTCGGTGACCGGATTGCGGCCTGGGGGACCCGGCCATCGATCCGTGTTGGCAGCGATCTTCTGGGTCGCGTGATCGACGCAACCGGTAAGCCACTTGATTCGAAGGGTGAGTATCGAGGGGAGCGTACGGTCTGGGTGGATGGGTCTGCGCCGCTGCCGCTCGATCGTGTACCGATTCGCGAGCCGCTCGGATGCGGCATCCGCGCTCTTGACGCATTTGTGACGTGCGGACGCGGTCAGCGCATCGGCATTTTCGGCGGAAGCGGCGTCGGCAAAAGTACTCTGCTGGGCATGATGGCCCGCGGGACAAGTGCTGATATGACCGTGTTGGCGCTGGTTGGCGAACGAGGACGCGAAGTTGGAGAGTTTCTTGAAGTGATTGGCGATGAGGGCCGAAAGCGGTCTGTCGTTGTCGTTTCGACCTCCGATCAATCGCCTCTGTTGCGTTTGCGCGCCGCGCTGTCGGCAACGGCCATTGCAGAGTATTTTGCCAGTACGGGGAAGAACGTGCTCCTGGTTGTCGACTCCGTAACGCGATTCGCAATGGCGCAACGTGAAATTGGTCTCTCTGCCGGCGAGCCTCCGACGGCAAAGGGCTATACGCCTTCTGTACTGAACATGCTCGCACGATTGGTTGAACGCGCAGGCTGCTTCAAAAACGGCAGTATTACTGCTTTTTACACGGTCCTCATGGAAGGCGACGATCAGCAAGATCCGGTGGCCGATACCGTGCGGTCTTTGCTCGACGGGCACGTGATTCTGGACAGAAACCTGGCCATGAGGAACCACTATCCGCCTATCTCGATTCTTGAGAGCCTGAGCCGCCTCATGCCCAACATTACTTCTCCAGAGCACATGCAGAAGTCCAAGGCGCTCCGTCTGCTGATGGCGTCCTACGAACGCTCCGAAGATTTGATTCGCATTGGCGCTTATCAGAAAGGCGCCGATCCTACGCTTGACAAGGCAGTCGCCATTCTGCCGCAACTGAACGCATTTCTGCACCAACGTGCCGAAGAGATCATCGCACTTCCAACCACGGTGAAGTCTCTTATCGAGATTCCGAGCTGACATGAGTTTCCAATTCTCACTCGCGACTGTGCTCCGGGTCCGCGGAATTCTTGAAGAACAAGAAGAACGCCTCCTGCAAAAGATACTGTTTGAAATCACGCAAACGCGCGAGGCGCTTGCGCAGACTGATGCGGCGATTATCGGGTCAGATGCCGCTCGGCAGGACGATCTATTCAAGCCCTTCATGGGCCGCAATTTTCATGCCTCTTACGGAGAGGTGGAAGAGCTCAAGCAAAATAGAGAGAGACTCGCAGAGCAGATTGCAAAGCTCGAACAACTCCGAGACCAGCAGCTTAAAGTCTATGAGAACGCGCGGCGCAATCGAGAGATGCTGACTGACATGCGCGAAGAAAAACGTACAGCGTACGATTCGGATATTGCTCGCCTTGAGCAAAAGACTCTTGATGACAATTTCATTGCCCGGCGCGGTCGCAGCTAACCGACACGTTTGAGCAAGCCCCGCCGGCCGTGCCGAGAGTCATACACCCCCTTTCCACTCATCTCCAAACTCCCACCGAATGCCCTGTCACCGGCATTGGATCATCTTCCATTGGTACCGCCGCGCTTGGTGTATCCCAAAGGCAGCGCAGCCAAGTCAACGCGACCATCGGGAAGCGCAGTCCTCGCACACTCAACAGCACACAGAGACCCTGGTTCTGCTCACCCGCTGCAACCCGGCAACCTTTGCCTATCCGTGAACCGGCAAATGTTGCCTGCCTAGGCAGGAGCCGCGCGCAGCCCATATCTTGACCACACTTGGCACGTTGATTTCAAAGGAGAAACCGTGATCGCCCAATCGAAAGTAGGCGAATTTCGTTTGGCCCGCGAATTGCCACTGTATATGCGTGATCGTCGCAAACAATTTCGATTTGACCTCCGCGATGCAAGCGGGAACTCGCGGTTCGGTGCCGGAATCATCTTCCGGTGAGCCTCAGCAGCAATTCAGTGTGACGCTGCTCGCTGCCTCAAAGGCGTCCCAAGGATCCGACAGCACGAATGACGGCGCAACCAAGACGGCACGCCGCCAAAAAACGGACACAGAAAATGCAAACGCGTCCGATAAAGCCTCTGCTCTCAACGCTGATGGATCGCCGATCACTTCTCAGCAAACTGTGCCGCAAGAACTGGCGAGCTTTCAGCAGACGCAAGTGACAAGCTCAGATGTCACAGCACAGCAGGCACCCTTGAGTGGTACCGAGTCGTTCGCGGATGTTTCGGCAGCAGTGGCCGGCAAGTCAACGCTTGGCGATTCAGGGTCAACGCTGGTGTCGACCGGCAACACGAGCAAGCCAGCTTCAGTTACCCATGGTAAATCTGGTGCGTCAGCGTCCGCAGCGCAACATGCCGCACTGCAACAACAGGCCGCGGCGGTGCAGCAGACGCAAGTGACCATTCCGGTTGCCGCCTCCTTGCAGGCGCCTCTGATAATGGTCGATTCGATTGCGGATGCTTCGTCGTCCACGGCGGTCAGCAACCTGAAACTTGACGAATCGTCTGCAACGGCGACAAGAGCCACCTCAACCACCGTCCAGTCAAGTGTCGATTCGCTGCAATCCTCACCCATCTCGTCGAGTGCGGATCTGTTGCCAGCGCAGCCTCTTTCGTCCGGTAGCGACATCGGTGACATAATCGCCACGGCCGCCCCCGCAAGGAAGATCGCCGATCAGGTTTCAAACGCGGTCGCGAATGTCGTTGCCGGCGCCGTCGCGGTAGCCGTGCCTGCTGGACGGGCAAATGTCGCTCAGGATTCGGCATGGAGGACAGCGCAGCCTGCAGCCGTTGATGCTGTTCCGGAAATGCCTTTGAACGCGCCACAGGCAGCAGTTGCGAATGCAACACACGATTCGGCTCTTAAGACAGTGCAGCCTGTAGCCGTGGATGCCGTTCTGGACATTCCTTTGAACGGGTCCCAGGCAGCAGTCGCGAATGCAACACAGGATTCGGCGTCAAGCACCGTGCCCGTTGCAGTGCCAGATTCCACGCCCGACGCGGCTTTGGATTCAGTGCAGGCTCCCGCGGCGAGTGGAGTTCTGGATGAGGCCTCAAACAGAGTGCCAGTTGGAACCGCCAATGCGGGACCGGATGCGGCTCAGAGAACGCCGCAAGCAACAGCCGGAAATGAAATCACGGTTGCGGGGTCGACGGCCGTCCAAGTGCCTGCCGCGGATGCAGTTACGGACGCGGCTTCGAAAACGTCGCCGATCGCGGTCTCTCAGGTTGTTTCGGAGGTTGCTTCGAAGTCTGCGCAACCGGCGAGCGGAAATGCATCTCCGGATGTGGATTCGAAAACAACACACGTCGCAACCGTAAAGGCCGGCGATCCAACGACGGCTCCGACTGGGACCGAAGAGGGGGCCGTAAATAGAGTCCACGATTCAGCCTCGAAAGTTGCCCTGGATGCGATTTCGAACGCCGCTTCCAACCCAGTTGCAGCGCCCCTTTTGCATGCTGCGCTGGGCGGGGCCGCACAAAGCACAGTGGCCACGGCGCCGGTCGAACTCTCGACAGTTCAGTCTGCAACGCCGGCAGGAGCGCTCCAACAGGCAAGCGGAACATCGAGCGTCAGCAATTCCAGTGGGGCTACCGATCAATTCGTCGCGCTTACCCAGCAGGTCAGTGGGTCTGTTGCGACGGCGCGGGCGGCGGGTGTGGGCCTAAGTTCGGTTTCTTCCTCAAATCTGTCCGTCGCGCCGTCGGCAATTGGCAAGGACGCATCCAAGGCCACCACGAGCGACGCTACCGGACTGAAGGGACATACGTCGTCCGCTTCAGAGCAGACCGGGACGCAGACGAGCTCTCAAGATTCCGCCTCATCGGGCGGTCAGAGCCAGAACGGCTCCTCGGCGCAGGGACAAAACACGGTCCCAACCGAGGCGAACTTCGCGAGCCATGCTGTAGCGACCGCCTCCGGCATTCAGAACGTGGCCACGGCATCTTCAGTGCAGACCTCATCCACGCACGCGAACGTTCCTGCCTCTGCCGCTGCAACGACGCAGGGCAACGCTACGGCTTCGGCCGCGGTACCGCAGGCTTCTCCGGTCATTAACACGGCCAAGCTGATTCAGAGCATAGGCCAATCCGAGATTCGCGTCGGAATGCACTCCAGCGAATTTGGCAACATCTCGATCAGTACTTCCACCACACGGGATGTGACCTCGGCACAGATCTCACTCGATCACGGCGAATTGGCCAAGGTGATCGCGGCGCATTTGCCGGAGATGCAGGCCAAGCTAAGCGGCAATCAGGCGTTGGATGTACGCATCGATGTGAACGGGGATAGATCAGGACAAGGAGCGGGAACGTCCAGTTCCATGTCAAACGGTTCGGCCGACCAATCGCGCAGTGGCAGACAGCAGCCGGGAAACGCAGTTTCGAATTATGGCGGCAACAGTGTGGTCGAAGGGCAATTGTCCACCGTCTCATCGGCGGCGACAGCGAGCTATGACAGGCTTGATGCCCGTCTCGACATCAGAGTTTAGGCAAGATCCAGAAAACCCAGAGCATTTGAGGAGAAACGATCATGCATAGTGTTTCAGCAAGTTATACGATGCCAACGATTTTGAATTCAGTGAAGCCAGCAGCCAGCACGACAATCGCAAAACCGGCGGCCGCCAAAGCTGCCACGACCTCGTCCAGTTCAAGCACCAGTGCCAGTGGATTGGGAACCACCTTCCTGAGTCTGCTGGCGCAGGAACTGCAGAATCAGGATCCAACCGCTCCTGTCGATCCGACCGCAATGGTCGGGCAGATGATATCGCTGAACCAGTTGGAACAGCTCATCAGCATCAACCAGGGGGTCACGGGGACTTCAGCAACCGCGTCTTCGACGCAAGCCGTGGGTTCGACGGCCAGCAGCGCCGCTGCCGATTCGACGAGCGGTAGTGCTGCAAGCATGCTTTCACCTTCGACAGCTGCTGCGGCCAGCAATCAACTGCCGTTTGACCCTAACACGATGATGCCCCTCGGCTCCAGCAATAGCGGCGCCGTGGCAGACTCAATCAACTCGTCCGTGAGTGCCGCAATGATGGGCTTTTCCGGAACCAATAACAACACTTCAGGAGGCAAATAATGGGCTCGTTTTCAACACCTCTGTCCGGACTCCAGGCGGCTCAACAGCAGCTGCAAAACGTTTCCAACAACCTCGCCAATCAGAATACCGATGGCTATAAAGATCAGAACCTTACATTCGGCGATATATATGCGCAGACTGGTGCCACGAACGGCGCAGGTGATCCCATGCAGGTGGGAGGAGGCGTCAAGGTTTCTTCGACGGCGTCGGATTTTACCGAAGGGAGTCTGAGCTCAACCTCTATCGCATCGAATATGGCGATTTCTGGCAATGGGTTCTTTGTGGTCAAGGCCGCGGACGGCACGACAAGCTATACGCGTACGGGCGATTTTCAACCAAATACCGCTGGCCAGATCGCAACGCCAGACGGGCAACTGGTCATGGGTTATCCTGCGGTCAATGGCGTGGTCAACACATCGGGTACCCTGCAACCGATGCAGGTTGGACTTGGAACGTCCACCCCGGCTGTGGCCAGTACCACGATCGGGATCACAGCCAATCTAGATTCCGATACAACCACCATCAATGGTGGCACAGTGACCCCGACGACGACCTCCAGTGCGACTCAGGACACGCTCACTTACGCATTCAACTCAAATGGCACGGTCGACCCCGGAACGAATCTAATGTTTAGTGGGGGAGCACCTGCTTACGTTCCTCCTACGGTTACCGCTGGCGAAACGTTGAGCACCTACGCAACGGCCGTGAACGCCGCTTTGAGCACCGCAGGCCTGAGCGGCACAATTTCGGTGACACCTTCCGGCAGCAATCTTACCGTCGTGGGGCCAACAGGAATCACACCTACCGGCGCGCTGAAGCAAGACTCAGTGGGTACGGCACCGACCAGCACGGTCGCGATCTATGACTCACTGGGCTCTGCACATACATTGACCGTTTCGTATACCAAGACGTCAGCAAACACCTGGACCTACTCGGTCACAGTGCCGGGGGCCGATGTCACGGCTGGCGGAACGGGCAACACTGTCGTTGGATCGGGCACATTGAACTTCAACACGAGTGGAGTGCTGTCTTCGATCACCAATGTTACTCCGATCAGCATTCCTACCCTTGTGAGTGGCGCCGCAGTGCCGTTGAAGCTCTCAGGACCGTTTGGCACCACGGCCGCTCCAACCATCACACAGACTGCCTCGGCGAGCACGTCCACCAGCGAAACTACGGACGGCTATCCGAGCGGGACGCTGCAAAGCTATGCCGTGCAGACGGATGGAACCATCGAGGGCACCTACTCAAACCAGAAGACGCTCGCAATAGGCCAAGTAGCAGTGGCCTCCTTTGGGAATGTTCAGGGGCTGGCCGACGTCGGCAACAACGACTACCAACCGACAATCGGTTCTGGATTGGCCGTAGTCGGGGCAGCTAATACGGGCGGACGCGGCACAGTTATCGGTGGCGACGTAGAACTGTCCAACGTCAATATCGCTACTGAATTTGCCAAACTGATCGTGGCGCAGCAGGCCTACTCGGCAAATGCCAAGTCGATCACAACCTTCAACCAGGTATCGCAAGCGACGCTGGCAATGATCCAGTAAGCCGTTCTGATTGCGGTTTCTTAGCATTACATTAGCGACCTGGCCGCTCAGCGGCTCCGCCGAGCGGCCAGGCGCATCTTTGATGATCATCTCTCATACCGACCTCACAAATTGGCTGCCCCGCTGTCTGTCCACTCACACCCAGTGAACTAGTGAAGCAGCGCATCATAGCCGCTTTCCCCTTATTGCACGGTCACTTCGCGCACTTTTCCGATCATTCCTGCCCTGCCCATCTTTTCCGTTGGCAACAACGGCCTCTCGATTGCATTCAACCTTATCGAAAGTCTGCGGTGTGTGGCCGGCGGCCGCACTCTGAATGCATATTCCGGAGCGAACCGGACATTTTCGGTGTAGCCGCAAAATGAACATTGCCAAGGCAGGGAAGTGAGACGAATGAATACCGCAATGAGCACGGCAATGAACACCGCGATGCCGATGGCGGAAGCAAAGTTGGTGGCGGGTTCCCAGTTGGTGGAAAAGCACCCGGACCGGGACCCATCCGAATTGCTGCCGTGGCTCCCTTGCAGGCTCGTGCTCGATATTCCAGTGGTGAAATTTACGGTGGGTGATTTGCTAAACCTTGTGAGTGGTTCGATTGTCGAGACTGCATTTCACCAAAGCAGCGACCTTCCTCTGCGGGCAAATGGGCAACTGGTCGGTTGGACCGAATTTGAAGTCGTGGGCGAACGCCTGGCCGTGCGACTGACGGACCTGTCATGAAGAGTCAACGCTCGGGTGCACTGCGCACAATGGAAATTCCTGTGTTCGCGCCGGCAAAGAGCCCGGCAGGACCTCAATTGGTATTCCCCAGCGGCGTCTCGTTGAAAGCCTTAGGAAATGCCGGAGGGTTGCTCTCGCGTGCGTGGAGATGGATACGGGAACAATTGGAAGCTCGCTCCGGCAACAAGCGATTGCAACTTTCCGCAACCGTGTCGTTGGGAGATAAGCGTTTCGTTGCCGTGCTCAAGGTGGACGGCCAGGAGTTTTTGGTAGGCGGCGGCGCCGGAAATGTCCAACTGCTTGCGTGGTTGGACTCCAAGGAACCGTTTGGCGATCTTCTCCAGGAGACGATGGCCGCTGGATCCGCTCCTGCTGCCCCCGTTGCACCTATCGAACTCCCGGCCAAGCGGACAAGAAAACGGACCGGGAAATCGGCGGCAGAGCAGATGAGGGAGCAGGTTTGAAGAACCGGGTGATCATTCCCGCGGTGCTTTGCCTGCTGCTGTCGCTCGCGACGGCATCTGCAGATGCTTTGTCCTGGCCAGTAAGTGCAGGCGCGGAAGCTAGGCCCGTGACGGGACATTGGCCATCGGCGGCAATGCTCTTGACCGGAGTAGCTCTGCAGGCAAATCCAGCGCAACCTGCTCCGGCCGCTGCCCAGCCGGCCGCCATGGCGGCAGCCCAAGCAACTGCCCCGGCGGCTGCCCAACCCGTTGCACCTGCGGCTGCCCAACCGGGTGCTCCGGCCGCTGCTCAACCTGTTGGCCCTGCGCCTGCGCAACCCGGCATCGCAGCGCCTGCAACTCCGAGCACTGCGCCAACTGCTCAACCAAACACCACGGTGCCGATTATTCCGAGCACCACGGCGCCGAACCCCAATCAATTGAGCATTACAGGCCTGGGTGGCGGCTCGGCGCAATGGACGATCTTCGTCCTGCTCACCTTCCTGACCCTTATCCCATCCATTCTCATTTGCATGACGCCGTTCGCGCGCCTGTTGATTGTCTTCCATTTTCTCAGGCAGGCACTCGGTCTTCAGACGACGCCTTCAAACCAGACACTCATCGGCTTATCGATCATCATGACGTTCTTCATCATGCAGCCGATTGGGGTAGTCATTTATCGCGATTCTGTTGTGCCCCTTCAAGCCGGTCGCATCACTGCCGTTGATGCGGTCACCCGCGCCGGCACGCCAATGCGTCAGTTCATGTCTCATTACGTCCGCGAGAAAGATGCGGCGCTGTTTCTCGAAATGGCCAAGGAGCCACGTCCCGCGAGCATCGACGATCTTTCCTTCCGTGTTCTGCTGCCGGCGTACATCCTGTCAGAGCTGAAGGCCGGCTTTCAGATTGGCGCCGTCCTCTTTCTGCCTTTCCTTGTGGTTGACATGGTGGTTGCGTCGATCACCACATCGGTCGGCATGATGCAGTTGCCTCCCGTGGTCATTTCCACACCACTGAAGCTGCTCCTGTTTCTCATGGTCGACGGCTGGCACCTTCTTATCGGCGCCCTGATGAGGAGTTTCAACTAATGGGTGTCGATCAAGTAGTACTGTTGGGTCGTCTGATGCTGCAGGAGGTAGTGATCCTGGTTGCCCCCGTGCTGTTCGCCGCCGTCGCCGTCAGCCTGGTGGTCAACGTACTGCAGGTCCTTACATCGCTGCAGGATCAGACGCTGTCAAGCGTACCTCGCCTGCTCGTCACCGGCGCAACCCTTTTCCTGCTGATGCCATGGATGTGGCGCCATCTTGCGCATTACACCATTAACATCTTGACCGACTTTCACTCGGTCCTGCAATGAGCATATCCCTGATCCAGATTTTCGGCGCCTTCTTGACCATTGGCATCCGGATCACCGGCATCATGCTTTTCGCGCCTTTCTTTGGCAGTGTTGTGATTCCGGGCCGTGTGAAGGCGGTTCTCGTGGTGGCCATGACGGCTCTGCTTTATCCGGCGCTCTCACCCAGGATTCCGCTGTTGAGCATAAGCCAATGGCCCATGATGGTCTTCGGCGAGTTGCTCATCGGAGTCGCTCTCGGGGTTGCCACAAATATTGTCTTTGACGGCGTGCAGATGGCAGGACAGGTGTTGAGCGTGCAGATGGGGTACTCGCTGGTCAATATCCTTGATCCACAAACACAAGTGGAATCAACGGTCATGGCCACATTTCATCAGACTATTGCAATGCTGATCTTCCTGCGACTGAACGTCCACTTCTGGATCTTGCGCGCGCTGGTGCACAGCTTCGACTATCTGCCTCCTTCTTCGGGACATTTTGGGGCTGCGTTCACTTCGGCTGTGGTGGAATCGGGGGCCGGCGTGTTCGCCATTGGCATTCAGATTGCTGCACCTGTGCTGTCGGCAACACTGCTCGCAGACATCGCTCTTGGCTTGATGGGCAAGGCATCTCCGCAATTGCCGCTGATGCTCCTGGGGCCGGCAGTAAAAAGCGTTCTCGGACTAATGATCCTGATTTCCGCGCTCAAGTACTGGCCGGATCTGTTTGAACATATGTTTCTCAACTCGATTCACAGTGCAGACCATATTCTCCACCTGGCTCAATAATGACTGACGAGATAGAGGCCTATGGCAGACAGTAGCAAAACCGAAGAAGCAACGCCGAAACGGAAGCAAAAGGCTCTGGAAAAGGGCCAAGTCAGCCGTTCGCGCGAGCTCCCCGGCGTTCTTGCCCTTGTTGCCGTGGCGGGAGTGATGGCGATGATGGCGCCTACCGCAGTCACTCACTGGAGCGTCCTCTATCGAAATGTCCTTGACGCCGCGGCGACGGGAAATATCGAAAGCAACGGGCCTGTTCTGTTTTGGGCTTCTGTCGAAGTGATGCGCTGGATTGTCCCTATCTTGCTGGCTGGCATGGCGATGTCGCTGTTTGCCGGAGTGGCGCAAGGTGGCATCAATTTCGCACCCCAGGCGCTGGAACTGAAGTTCGATCGATTCAATCCGGCCAGCAAACTAGGGCAAATATTCTCGCCCGTGGGTCTGAGCAATCTGTTGAAGTCGCTCCTCCCTTTTTCAGTGATTTTGTGGATGACCATCGTCGAGGTTCGCGAGCACTGGGAGTTGATGGTACATGCGTCCAACCTGGGGCTGAGGCTTTTCGCCAGCTTTGTCGGTTCGATGGTGTTTGACCTTACGTGGAAGGCTGCGCTGGTTCTGGTGGCGTGGTCCGCGATCGATTATGTGCTGATTCTGAGAAAAAATCAGAGCGACATGAAAATGACCAAGCAGGAGGTTCGCCAAGAATACAAAGAATCTGATGGCAACCCCCTCATCAAGTCGCGAATTCGCCAGTTGCAGAGGGCGATGCGCAAGAAGCAATCGTTGAAGGCAGCGGCCACCGCCACTGTTGTCGTGACCAATCCTACTCACTATGCGATTGCCCTGCGATATGAGACCGATATGCCGGCGCCAATCGTTGTGGCCAAGGGGCGCAACCTGCTCGCACAGAAGATCAAACAATTGGCGCGCGATAACGGCATCATGCTGGTCGAGAACCGGCCCCTGGCGCAGGCGCTCTACAAAAGCGTCGAAGTCGGCGATGCGATTCCGGCGAAGCTCTATCAGGCGGTCGCCGAGATTCTCGCTCTCGTTTTCCGCGCTCAAGCCGAGGTGCGCCGCGGAGATGCGGAACGCGGCTACAGAAATGCGTCGGGACAGAAGACCGAACGCCCAGGCAGTTCATCCAGCGGACGACCGGAGGTGAAGCAATGATGGCAAAGTTAGTGTCTGCGTTCCAGAAATGCGGCCAGTGGATCGCGCCCATTGCTGCAGTATCGGTGGTCTTCGTGATGCTGGTGCCGTTGCCCAGCTTTATCCTCGACTTGCTCCTGACCGTCAGCATCACGCTATCCATGCTGGTGCTGCTTACGGCGATCCAGATTCTGCGGCCGCTGCAGTTCTCGGTTTTCCCAAACCTGCTGTTGATGCTTACGTTGCTCCGGCTTTCGCTCGATCTGGCCAGTTCGCGCCGGATTCTGCTGCATGGGAATGAAGGCACCGCCGCGGCTGGCAAGGTCATCGAAGCGTTCGGCCAGTTTGTTGTCGGCGGAAATTACATTGTGGGTTTCGTTCTGTTCCTGGCGCTGATTGCAATTCAGTTCCTGGTCATCAGTCACGGTACCGTGCGAACAGCAGAGGTTACGGCGCGCTTCACCCTCGATGCCATGCCAGGCAAACAGATGGCGATTGACGCCGATCTGAACGCTGGCGTCATCAACGAGCAGCAGGCTCGCGAACGGCGCGATCGTGTGGCCCGCGAGGCGGAGTTCTGCGGCGCCATGGACGGAGCGGCTCGCTTCAGTCAGCGCGATTCCATGGCCACCATCCTGGTCGTGGCTATCAACATCATCGCCGGGTTCTTGATTGGCGTCTTCCAGCAAGGCGTTCCTATGCAGGAAGCGCTGAAGACGTACACCATCCTCACTGTGGGCGATGGGTTGGTCTCGATCCTGCCTTCACTGCTTGTTTCGGTCGCCGCCGGAATGGTCGTCACCAGAGCCGCATCCAAAGAGTCTCTGGGCGTAGTTGTTGGCAAGCAACTCTTCAGCAGCCCGCGCATCCTGTGGATCGCCGGCGGCTCGCTTGTGGCCCTGGGATTGATTCCCGGGCTTCCCAAGTTCTCCTTCTTCAGCTTGGCCGCTGTGCTGATGTTCGCGGCACACAAAATGAAGCCAGAGGCCGCAGAGGACGCAGAAGACCAGGGTGCGAGCGCGAAGCCGGCGTTGGCTGGAGGGGTAGCGGCGCCAACCGCCGATCCAATGGACGCGGTGCTCAAGCTCGACGAACTCATGCTCGAAGTCGGCATGGGCTTGGTCCCCTTGGTCGACGTCACCAAGGGCGGACAATTGCTGGCTCGCGTGAAGTCCATGCGCAAGAACCTGGCCCAGCAGCTTGGCTTTTTGGTTCCTTCCATCCACATTACCGATAACCTCTCGTTGCGTGAGCGAGAGTATGTCATTTATCTGCGCGGGGTCGAAATCGCACGCTGGGAGTTGCGCCGCGACTGTCTGCTCGCCATCAGTTCCAATCCCAATGCTGCGGATCTGCCTGGTCAGGACACCAGGGAACCGGCTTTCGATGCTCCGGCCAAGTGGATCACTCCGCAGCTGCAGGGGCAGGCAATAGCCGCTGGCTATGCCGTTGTGGACTCGACCTCCGTACTCTCGGCCCATTTGGCGGAGGTCATCAAGCGCCATGCGTTTGAACTTCTTTCGCGGCACGAAACCAGAAGGCTGATCGACCGACTCAGCGACTCTCATCCCAAGTTGGCCGAGGACCTGATTCCAAAGGTCATGAGCCTCGGCGAAGTGCAGAGGGTCCTGCAGCAGTTGCTGCGCGAGCAAGTCTCAATCCGTGACCTGGGAACTATCCTCGAAACCCTGGTTGATGCCGCATCATTCAACAAGAACCCGATCGCGTTGGTTGAAGCGGTTCGCCACACGCAGGGCAGGGCGCTGATCCGTCCGTTGCTGAACGAACAGGGCGAACTGCGAGTCGTGACTCTCGATACGGCGATCGAGGATGAGTGCCTGCGCGGGTCCAACCTCCCCATGACCCAGACAGCCTCGACTCCGCAGCAGGTTACTTTGGCCCGTCGCGTGCTGGATGGATTACGTACAAACTTCGGCAAGGATATCCAAAGCGCTCCACCTGTCTTGCTGTGTTCCTCTCCGGGTCGCTATTACCTTCGCCGCCTGTTGGAGCCGTTTATTCCCAAGATCGTGGTGATTTCTCCTGGGGAGATTCCACCTTTAACGCCGGTGCAGTCGGTAGGAGTCCTTCATTGATGCAAGTGAGAGTATGAGATAGAAAAATGAGAATGCTGGGATAGAAACGCAAGTCCCGAATATAGGACCAGAATCGAATGTCTCACAAAGGGAGCGATGCAATGACATCAGCAGAATTGGCATACCGTTCGAGTAGTGATTCCATGGACGAGCGCAACGACCTCGTGATGCGCGAGTTGCCCCAGGTTTATTACCTGGCTTCGAGAATTCGCGAGCGGCTGCCCAAGAATGTAGACATGGAAGATCTGGTGCAGGCAGGGGTTATCGGCCTGATCGAGGCGTGCCGTAATTACGACAGCTCGAAAGACGCGCAGTTCTCCACATTTGCCAAGTTTCGTATCCGTGGCGCAATCCTGGACAGCCTTCGCGTGTTGGATTGGGGATCTCGCACGCTGCGCAAGAAAGGCCGCGAGATCACGCAATCTGTCGCCAAGCTCGAATCGAAGCTGGGCAGGCAGCCATTGGAGGAGGAGATCGCCGATGAGATGCAGATGGGGCTCGACGAACTCCACAGCACATTGACACAACTGGACGGTCTTTACCTTGTGGGCCAGCGATCGGACCCTTCTCATGACCGTTCCGATCCGCACGATCTGATTGAGTCGGCGCCAAGCCTCGGAGCGGACAATCCATTTGACCTGTGCCTGCAAGGCGAGCGGAAACAGCAACTTTCGGATGCGATATCGAGAATGTCTGAAAGAGAGCAGCTGATTCTCTCGTTGTATTACAAGGAAGAATTGACCATGAAAGAGATTTCGCTGGTTGTGGGCATTGCGGTGTCGCGAGTCTCGCAAATTCACGCCGCTGCAATGGTCAAGCTGCGCGCCTCGCTCATTCATCTTCAAGAACGGGAAGTGGCGCCGGTAACTCGCCTGCAGCCAGCCCCGCAAAAGGCGCATAGTCGCCAGCCGGGAAGAAACGCATGAGCGCACCAACCCGATCTGGAGAAACAGCGAAAACGGCAACTGGCAGTGTGCCGCCGGCGAAGCCGCGCTCCATTCATTCTTGCAACTTCCGCTCTGCGGGCCGGCTGTCCAATGAGAATGCGCGTGAATTGACGGCCTTGCACGAGAAATTTGCCTTGAGCGTCGGCAATTCGCTGGAGCTGTATCTTGGCGCCTCTCTGAAGTTGAAGTTGGCGGCGCTTGAGCAAGTATCCATCTCGGAGTATTACAGCAGGACACCTCCGACCAGCTACTTGGTGCCCTGTTCGCTGAATGTGATGGAGACCAATGCTCTCCTGGAGATGGACATTGATCTGATCTTCCCTATCATCGACCTGCTGCTTGGTGGCGCGGGTACTTCATCGGAACAGGCGCGCGAGCTGACAGAGATCGACGAGGAGATCTTGCAGAGTGTCACAGCTGTGATCGCCCATGAACTGGAGCACTCGTGGCGGGCCTTGAACCTCTCACTGACGCCAAGCCGTTGCATCAAGCCAGGCGCGATCTCGCAGGTGTTTCAGGCGAACGAAAAGCTGGTGCTGTTGATCTTCGAGATGAGTCTTGGCGAGACCAACGGATGCATCAGCGTCGTGCTGCCAACCTCGTTTGTTGGTTTCTTGTTGAGGCACCTGAAGGCGGCGCAGTCAAAGAAGATATCGAACCTTCGCTCACTGCGCAGCCCAAGCCTGCGCGAACGGATTCTCGATGGAGAGTTTGTTGTTGCTGCGGACATCACTCAAATGAGGGTTCTGGTCAAGGATCTGGTCGACCTGCACACCGGAATGATTCTGAAGTTGAAGGCCCCCGTGAGAAGCCCCGGCCGGCTCACAGTCGAAAACGTCGAGATATTCGAGGCTCTGCCTGTTCGTAACGGAGCGCGAAAGGCCGCGCAACTCACAGCCCGACTACAAGAACCCCATGCCAAAGGAGTAGCATGACACCGAACAGGGAGAATTCTTCCTTCTCAAGCAGTCTTTTCAAATCTCTGCTTGCGGCTATGACGGAGGGCTGCGAATCGTCGTGGCGTCTCGCTCCTGTACAGGATTCCGACTCGGTTCCGGATGAGTCGGAGCCACTTCGGATTAACCTCACTCTCTATGGCAGTCTGAGAGGCGAGATTCTGCTCGAGTTCCGTCGCGCCGAGGTCGCTGTATTGGCTTCGAAGCTGCTTCGAACGCCTGCAAGCGAATTTTCCGCGGAACATGCCGACGCTCTTTTGAAACTGGTCACTGCGGGGGTCACTGCTTTTTGTCCCGCGGCCCTGCCGGAATATGGCACATTCACGATCAAGGCTGCCGTAGCATCCGAGCCGCCACCGAATCCAGCGGACCCCGTCAGGACCGCAGCGGCAAACGAGGAAGCCGCGCGCGTCTCAGTCGCGATGCACTTCAATCCCGTTCTGACGCAAGCTCTGACGGCTCGTAGCCAGGCTGTGAACAAGGTTGCAGGCGTCGACGCCTCTGATAAACTTCCCGAGACCACAGCGGCGCCGGAGCCGGTCAACCTTGACCTAGTGATGAACGTTGAGCTGAACGTCACCCTTCGCTTTGGTCAGCGCCAGCTCACCTTGCGCGAAGTGCTTGAGTTGACGAGCGGCTCTGTTGTTGAACTTGATCGCCAGGTTGAGGAACCGGTGGAGCTTCTTCTAAACGGCATGGTCATCGCCAGGGGCGAGGCAGTTGTAGTTGACGGCAATTACGGCCTGCGCGTGACCGAAGTAACGCAGCATGTCTCTTCGCTGGTGCTCGGGTGAGTGCCGAGGCCGTGTGGGAGTCGGTCACGAGAAGCGACGACGGAACGAAGGAGTCCATGAATCTGATCCACTCAATCGCGACGCGGGCTTGGAACGCAGGATTCAAGGTGATTACTGCCCGGTGCGAAAGATGTCAGCGATCGATGACGCTCAGCCGTTTCTCCGCGCATAAGGCTGGGATCAAAATGGGGGGACATTGGTACTGCGGATCAGCTTGTTTCGCATCGGCTGCGGAGGAGGAACTCTCGGAGTTGGCGAGCTCAGTGCAGGATCGTGTGCCCCGCGTCGAGCGCATGCCACTGGAGCTGACGCTGGTCAGTCGCGGTTGGTTGTCCGGCACTGAGTTAAGAGAGATAAGGGACGAGCAAAAGGAAGATGGAGGAGAGATCGGCGAGTTGCTTGTGCGCCGCGGCTCTGTGAGCGAAAGGCAGCTAACTGCCGCCCGCGCGACCCAGTGGGGATGCCCTATATTCACAGTGTCCAAGCGCGGCGTACCGGCAAAGATCCACATCCCCTCGACCCTCATGCAGCTCTATTCCATGATTCCTCTCCATTATGCAGCAGCTACGAATCTGCTGCTTGTGGGGTTCGTTTATAACGTGGAATACGGCCTGCTCTACGCGATCGAAAAAGTGACCGGTTGCAAAACACAACCATGCTTCGTCACGCCGAGCGATTTTCAGCTTCAAATGCACTGGAGGGAACAGGACAAGAAGAAGTCTGAAGATGCGATTCCCAGCGAGGTGCAGTTTGATTGCGTCCAGACTTCAGCCGAGATGGCCCGCATCCTGTGCAATTATGGCGTCCATGTCGAGGCCGATGAAGCCGTTATCGGAAAGTGTAAAGAGTATTTCTGGGCCCGTCTGAAGTCTGGGTCGAAAGATCTGGATCTACTTTTCAAGGCCGAGTGAACGGCCATTCTTCTGTGTTGACGGTCGACACTTCTTATTACCTGCTGCACGCTAAGAGAGGCGTCGTGTCGGCCGACAAATCGGATCATTTGTTTGGACAAACAGCGTTTCCGAGCCGATAAACAGGGAGCAGGTGTGAACAAGTGCTCAACGATACGTTTTGTCCGGTAGTTGATTCTGGCTGGATCCCGTCGGCCACATGGCGCAACTTTGATTCTCGGAAGCAGAGAGAACTGTTGCTCAAGAGTGCGGCCTTCCTGGACGATATCCCAGTCATGTCTTCAACGGTTCTGGGCTTGGACATCCTCTTGAATGAGCCTTATCTCGACTTGCAGATGGCCTCCGAAATCATTCTTAGCGACGTTGGGGCAACGATCCATGTTCTTCGGTTGGTGAGCAGAGAATATGGTGTTGTCGCAGAGCGCCCCAGCCGAATGGGCGACTGCATAGCCAGTCTGGACGTGAGCGGATGGTTTGCTGCGATCGCGGCCCGGACCTTCGTAGGCGATCAGGAGCACTCCGCAACGACTGCCCTCTGGAAGCACTCCCGTCTGATTGCACAGTACGCACAGCTGGTTGCCGAGTCTCTCGAAGATATCTCCCCGGAAGATGCTTACATGGTTGGGTTGCTGCACGGAATCGAGGCCATTCCCGCGGCTTTGGGAAGCTCACAAGACACCCTCGCCGGCAAGCACGAAGACGTGCTGTCCGCCGTGGAAGATGCACTTCCTCCTTTTGTTTTCGAAGCCATCCGCAGCATGAATGATTCGTCCCGCCCTTCTGTTTGGAGGTGCGTCCTTGCGGCCGCGCACGAACTCGCCGGGACCAGGACAGATTTTGATGCCTCGGCTCTTCACAGCTTGAATCCCGTGGTTATCGCCTCACACCCTTGATCCGGCGCGATTGGTCTTCCGCTCATGTGTTTCTCATGGAGTTCTCACCAGCGGTGCAGACAGAACACCGGGTTATATATTTCACGCGCTGATAATGCAGTGGAAACCGAGATAAATCCATCCAAGTTCGAATTGGCCCGCGGCGTGCAGATTACTTTACCGAGGCCGCAGAATGAGCAGTGGATATTACGCAGCATGCACAGGGCTGGTAGCCCGCACTCAAGCGCTCGATACGATTGCCAACAATGTGGCGAACGTGAGCACCGCTGGTTTCCGTGCAACCCACAATGTCTTCAGCTCCATTCTGGCGACTACGGATGACTCTTCTCTTTCCGTGCTCAACCAGGACGCCAACGACTACGGTGTGCTGAGCGGTACGCAATTGGATACAACGCAAGGTGCTCTGACGCGGACGGGGAACGATCTGGACCTCGCCATGGAAGGGCCCGGCTATTTTGCGGCGCAGACTGCTTCCGGCGTTGTCTACACCCGTGGAGGAAATTTCCGCGTGTCCCCGCAGGGACAATTGACAACGGCCGCTGGCGATCCAGTTCTGGGCGATACCGGCCCCGTCAGGGTTGTGGGACAACCCGTTTCGATCAGCAACGACGGCACAATTTCTGTGAATGGCGCGATCGCCGGCAGATTGAAGCTGGTCGAGTTTCCGCCCACCGTGAAGATGGAGAGCGCCGGCGGGACCTATTACAAGATGCCCGTCACAACGCCCCCCACGGTGCCGCTGGTCGCCACAAAGTCCAAGGTGCACCAGGGGATGATCGAAAGCTCGAACGTCAACCCTGTTACCAGCGTGGTCGAGCTGATCACAGCCCAGCGCGAGGTCGAAACCATGCGCCGCGTGCTAACGATGTTCAATAACGAGATGGACAAAACCGCGGCGCAGGACCTGCCGCGCGTCAGTTGATCCGAGCTCAGATACAGCACCGCCGATTTTTGAGAGGACCCCTACATGTTTCGTGCCCTTTACACCGCCGCTAGTGGAATGACCGCCCAGCAGTTGAATCTGGACAATATCGCCAACAATCTTGCGAACTCGAGCACGACTGGCTTTCAGCAGCGTCAAGTGAATTTCACTGATCTTCTATATCAGAACGAAATTATGCCCGGCGCCGCTTCGACGCAGCAGACAACGGTGACCTCAGGCCTGCAGATCGGTCTCGGTACGCGGCCGTCGGAGACCGAGATCATACAGACACAAGGCGACTTCTCAACGACTGGCAATCCTCTCGACCTAGCCATCTCGGGGGCCGGATTCTTCCAAATCCTACTGCCCAACGGACAGACTGGCTACACACGGGATGGGTCTTTCACCACCAATGCAACCGGGCAGGTAGTCACCGCCGATGGCAACCCATTGCAGCCGGCGATCACGATTCCTTCTGGCGCGCTCAGCATAACCGTGGGCAGTGATGGAACGGTGAGCGTAACCCAGTCAGGCCAAACGGCGGCAACGCAGGTGGGCAACATCCAAACGGCGCTGTTCATCAATCCGGGAGGTCTGAACAGCATGGGAAATAACACTTACCTGCAAACAACCGCTTCCGGCCAACCGGTGATTGGAACGCCTGGCGGCTCAGAAGGATTAGGACACTTGCTGCAGGGCCAACTGGAACAATCGAACGTGAGCGTCGTGAACCAATTTGTGGCCATGATTCTTGCGCAGCGGTCCTATGAATCCAACTCGCGAGTGGTGAAGGCCGCGGATGAGATGCTGCAGCAACTAAACCAATTGGCTCAGTAAGAAACGCGGGCCCGCGGGCAGAACCCAGCTCAGAGGATGTATGACAGTGAGATGGATATCGGTTGTTGCGTTGATGGTGGCCTTGAATGCGCCGGTATGGGGGCAGTCAAAGGCGGAGGCACGCTTTCCGCTCGTCGCGAGCGGGGTGGCGCAATCTCTATCCGTCAACGGCGTCAAGATTGAGGGCCAGCAGGTGTCTTTACTCGCCAAAGTGGTCGCGACGGAGCCGAATCCGATGCTGGATATCGTCTCGGTTGTGCGACTCGGCGATCAGTCTTCCAACCAGCCCTCGGGATCCCGCTCCCTGGTCAAGCTGGCCTGTCATCTGCCCGGGGTCTGTGTGCCGTTTTATGCCATCGTGAGTTGGCCTGATGGCAGCGTGGGGCACCCGACCGGTTTGTCAAATGCTACCGATGCTGCAGGGAAAGATGCGTTGAAGCCGGGTGCAGCGTTCACAATCCGCGCCGGTGCGCACGCGACCATGGTGCTGGACGATGACCGCGCTCATATCCAAGTGGCCGTAATAAGTCTCGAGAACGGCGTGGCGGGTCATAAGATTCGCGTCGCAAGTCCAGATCACAAGCAGATCTATGTCGCCGAAGTGGTAAGCGCAAATCTGCTGAAAGGTAGCTTCTAAGATGCGGCCGAGCCAGATGATCCTCAAACGAATCGCAGTCCTTGCGCTGTTTTCCATTGCATCGACTTGCGCGCCCAGCCTGCATGCGATGAAGCCGCATTCCAAATCGTCCCAAGAACTGCGCGCGGATTACATTGCACAGTTGCAGCAACGGTATACTCCGCAAGCCGAAGAGCGCACAGTCGGGAGCCTCTGGTCGGCGACAGGCTCTCTGAGCAACTTCTCCGTCGATTACAAGGCGTTTCGTCTGAACGACACCATTACCATTCAGGTTGCGGTCCAGACAACGGCAACACAATCTGGCACCGTCGACAGCCAGCGGACATTCTCAACCAATTCAGCGATCACCGGCGTTATGGGCAGGTCTCCTTCTGCAACGAATCCTCTTTTGGCGGCCAATTCATCCTCCGTGCTCAAGGGGCAGGGATCGACGGCGTCCAATACGCTGTTTGCGACCAGCCTTACCGGCCAGGTGATTGCCGTGCTTCCCAACGGAAATCTCGTCGTCGAAGCGGGCCGCAAGATCTTCATGAATAATCAGCATGAAGACGTGGTTGTGCGGGGCATGATCCGGCCGGGCGACATCGGCCCCAACAACACGGTGTCTTCGGCGTCGCTTAGCAACCTTGAAATTGAAATGAAAGGCAAGGGGATCATTTCAGACGGCGTACGTCCGCCGAATTTCCTCACCAAGGCGGTCCTATGGCTGTTGAACTTTTAGTCTCCCTCCCTCGCGAACCAGGGCAGGGAAGAACTCGTCTTGGCTCGCCAATGCGGCTCCTACTCATGGTTGCTGCTTGTGCTTTCTCGGCACTTCAGTTGCTGGCGTCCGAAATTGATCGCAAAGTGCTGATTCGCGATATAACCCAAATCGAAGGCGTGCGCGACAACCAATTGGTCGGATACGGCCTAGTGGTTGGTCTCAGGAATACGGGCGATTCGCAACAGACGTTCTTTACCGTGCAGACGCTGGCTAATTCGCTCCAGAGGATGGGCGTGCAGATCGCTCCCGGTTCGGTGGTAGTCAAAAACGTCGCGGCAGTGTTCGTAACTGCGAGTCTTCCCCCTTTTGCCCGCCCAGGAATGAAGGTCGATGTGACCGTGGGTTCAGTGGGCGATGCCAGAAGCATCGAGGGTGGAGTACTGCTACTCACGGCTCTCCGCGCACCTAATGGAGAAGTGTATGCCGTCGCGCAAGGGCCGTTGGTTATCGGCGGCTATTCCGAAGGACAGTCGGGGAGTTCCAAGACGCTAAACCACCCAACAACCGCAAGGATTGCCGAGGGTGGCCTGATTGAACGCGACGCCGCGGTCGACCTGAGCCGCTTCCGGACCGTCTCTCTGCTGCTGCTCAACTCGGACTTCACAGCAGCACGGGATGTAGCCGACGTGATTAACAAAGAGTTTGGCAAGCCAATCGCCAACGCGATTGACAGCCGTCGCATTGACATCGATGTTGCCGCCAGCGCGTCGCCCTCGGTACCCATTCTGATCTCGCGTGTACAGAATCTGTCCATTCATTTCCGTTCGCCGGCAAAGGTTGTTGTCAACGAGCGCACGGGAACAATTGTGATGGGGGGAGACGTGAGGCTGTCGCCAGTGTCCGTGATCCAGGGCAGCTTGACCATCGACGTTCAAACCGCACACGTTGTTGTGCAGCCGGCGCCAATGTCGAACGGCAAGACCGAGGTCGTAACGGAGACGAAAGTATCGGTTGGCGATGCTCCGGCACAGTCCATCCAGTTGGAAGAGGGCGCAAATGTGGACGAACTGATTAAGGGCCTTCATGCCATTGGCGCAACTTCGCACGATATCATATCGATTTTGCAGGCAATCAAGGCGGCAGGTGGACTGCAGGCCGATCTGGAGGTGATTTAGTGTCAAACGCATCCTCTTTTGGAACGATATCCTCAGCCGCCGTTGGCCCACTCACGACGAACGCAGACCTGATTGCACGGCGAGCACCGGCGTTGTCAGCAGAGAATGCCAAGATCGAGAAATCGGCGAAGGATTTCGAGTCGATCCTTCTTGGGAACTGGCTGCAGCAGGCGGAGCAGAGTTTCGGGTCCTTGCCTGGGGGGGACGATGAGGACGCAGATGCAGGAAAAGAGCAGTTCCAGAGCATGGCTATGCAGTCCCTCGGAGCCTCGATGACCGCGTCCGGCGGCATTGGGATTGCCAAGATGATTTCAAAACAACTACATAAGGCGGAGGATGCGGCTGCCCCGGGAGCCCAGCCGATGCATAGAAAATAGGAAGGTTAGCCATCGCAGTGCACCTCTTTTTTGCCAACTTTGTCGGATAGACTGAAACGATTGTCTAGAAACGCCGATATCAGTACCGTTGGAAGAGGAGAAAGTGCAATGAAGATTGATTTGAACAGTCCGTCGGTAAGTCTGCAGTCAGTGGACCGGGGTGCGAAGCAGGTTTCGACCGGCAGCACTGCAGCGACTCAGAGCACGACGGAAGACAGAACGACACTGCACTCCGATAGCCAGTCGATTCACTCGTTGACCACCCAGGCGCTGAGCTCCCCTGAGGTTCGTCAGGACAAGGTGGACACGCTGCGGCAGTCCGTAAGTAGCGGCACCTACGCGCTTGATGCAACAAAGACCGCCGATGCCATCGTCCAAAGCAACGGCAAGTAAAGGGAAAATGAACGGCAAGTGAAAGCGTTCATTGGCCCTGACACCAAATTCATTGGCAGAAGGGCTTACCAAATGACGGGCGAATCACTTCAAATTCGCGATGACCTTGCCTCCACTTATCTGCAGCATATGCAGGACTTGGCGCTTGAGATCTCCATTGCGATCGATGCTATTGCCACCAATGCCTTGCCCAAACTTCAGGAAAGCGTGGCGAAGCAGGAAATGCTTTGCGCGAGACTGGTAACAATGACCGTTGAGGTCAGCGAGGCGGCTCCCTCATTTGATAGCACATTTCACACCGGTGCCGACACTGAAGTCGAGCGCAATATCCAGACAGCCAGCGCAGCAATTCGCGAACTGAATTTGCAATACGCAGCCCTGCTGAAGCACTCCGGCAGGTCAATTGCTGTTCTCGCCGCATTGTGCAACAACCATACAGGACGATTCCAGGAGGCTCGTGGGCCCAGGTTGAAGTACCAGACCTGGTCTTGCGAGATGTAATCATGGCTTCTCTCAGTAGCGCACTCTCAATGGCCGTACATTCGCTGAACGCCGCTTCTGGCGCCCTTCAGATCACGAACAACAACATCGCAAACGCGAACACTCCCGGCTACGTCCGGCAGGTAGCCGTTCTCCAAGAGGCGGGGCCAGTGAGTGGGGACGGGGTCGGCTCCGGCAACGGCGTTGTTCTCGAGGGTTACCAGAGTGTGCGCAGTGAGTTGATCCAGTCGCAGATCCAGCAGGAGACTGAAGCCCAAGGCGGAGCAAATGCGTCCCTGGCCTCATTGCAGCAGATAGAACCCACCTTTACAACATCGACACAGGATATCGGGACAGAGATGTCGGCCTTGTTCTCGAGCATTTCAACTCTATCGACAGAGCCCACCAACGCCCCAGCACAGGCGGCAGTTCTCGCCGCCGGGCAGAATCTTGCTACAGCTTTCAACACAGCGTCGAATACTCTGACATCGCAGCAGACAGCCCTCAATTCGCAGGTTACGCAGGATGTGGGCCAGATCAACCAACTCAGTCAGCAGATCGCGGCGCTGAATCCTCAGTTGGCCCAGTTGAAGGCTACCGGGCAAGATGGCGGTACGATTCAAGATCAGCAGGACCAACTTGTTCTCCAGTTATCGGCGCTGACCAGCGTCTCCGTTATTCAGGGCTCCGAAGGCGAGACGGTCACGACTGGAAATGGAACACCCCTGGTCGTGGGTTCGCAGAGTTACGCGTTGAAGGCTGCTACGACCCCTACGACGACTGCCGGTATGGTGCAGGTCCTGGATCAGAATGGCGACAACATTACCTCATCGCTCACGGGCGGCGACTTGGGCGGCACGGTTCAGACGCGCGACACGACCATTCCGGGCATTTTGACCAATTTGGACACGCTGGCCAATGAATTTGGAAAAGCCATGAATGCTGCTCAGGCCACCGGTTTCGATCAAAGCGGAAATGCTGGAACAAACTTCTATACCGTTTCCAGCACCGTCGCCGGTTCGGCCGGGACAATCAAGATGGCGATCACGGATCCAGCGCTGATTGCATCCAGTTCGGATGGCACGTCCGGAAGCAACGGCAACCTGGTCAATCTCAGCGCCGTGCAGACCGCGAAGCTTGCCTCCGGTCAAACTCCGGGGAACGCCTATTCGAGTCTGGTCTACCAGGTCGGCAGTCTCACCTCGAACGCTAAGGCGGAGTCGTCGGCCACAACCGCAAGTCTGCTGCAACTCAACGATCAGCTCAGCTCGGTTTCGGGCGTGTCGATCGATGAGGAATCTACCAATTTGATCACGTATCAGCAGGCCTATGAGGCCGCTGCACGCGTCGTGACCACTCTCCAGGCTATGTTTCAGGTGACTATGAGCATGGGGACCGCTGGAGCTGCGTAAACCATCAGGGTCGCGGCGAACGGCCGCAAAAGGGAGCAACATGCGCGTCACAAATTCGGTTCCAGACATGCAGTACGACATTCAGCAGAGCAAGCAAAACCTGGCGACGGCAACGGAGCAGGTGGCTACGGGCCTGCGAGTCAATCGGCCTTCCGATGACCCCACGGCATCGGCCAATATGGTTGCGTCGCTTGCAAGTATGGCGAACGTCGATCAGTACACGACGAACGTCAGCGCTGTGCTCCCGCAGATGCAGACGGCAGACGCGGCCATTAGCTCCGTCGTCACGTCGCTGAACTCCGCGATCAAACTCGGAACCTCGGGCGCCAGTGGTACCAACACCGCAGCGGATAGGCAGGAGACCGCCGAACAGCTTGAGACCATTCTCTCCAGTGTAGTTTCACAGGCCAACACCTCGTACTCGGGCATGTATGTTTTCGGTGGTTCTGAAACCAGCACGCCACCCTTTCAGCCGGCTTCCACAACGTACACCTCTTCAACAGGATCGGCTGGCAGCCCCTTGACAGCCGGCACGCCACTGGCCGCAGGCTCGATTACCACCATCGGCGATGCCAGCACCGGTCAGACCATGACCTTCAAGGCCCCGGCCAACGCCACGATCGCTACGTTGCAGACCGCGATTACCAATGCAGTCTCCGCGGGCACGCTCTCGGCTGGTACCACAGCAACCTTCAATGCCAACGGTGAACTGTCGATCGCAACAAACTCGGCTACGGCAGGTATTGTGGTCACTTCCAATGCCGCGGCTCTCGGATCCATGACCGCAACGGCCGGCACCGCGGTCGCCAACGCCTACGCTTACGTGGGAAACACCACCGTCAATACTGTTCAGGTGGGCGATTCACTGAGTGTCCAAACCAATATGCCTGGCAGTCAGATGTTCACCTCGGGGACCAATGTGATCGGCGCGCTCTCCAGCCTGATTACAGCTCTGCAGACTGGCACATCTGCACAAATCTCAGCGGCAACCAATGCCGTTACCGCGGCCTCGAGCAGTGTCGGTCAACAGCGCGTTTCACTGGACGATACCGTCAGCCAACTGAACTCCCAGGATAGTTACCTCAGCCAGGAAAAGGTAACTCTCTCAACACAGCAGGTCTCGCTGGTTGGGGCTGACCTCGCCACCGCAGCGACAAACCTGTCCCAGGCCGAACTCGACAACAGCGCTGTGTTAGCTGCCGCCGCCAAGGTACTGCCCCAAACTCTGCTTCAGTATCTGCAATAGTCGCTATCGGGTTTCGATCTGACGTAGCCAGGTGGAACGATAGACGCATAGGTAACAAGAGACGACTTCAGTACGCAGCGGAGATGGCTGCACACTGAGGTCGTCTTCTGTCTTGCGCCAATTGTCAAACACGCTGCATAGAGCACTCCATATAGCCACAGTTCCCCCTGCCGCGCATGCGCCTGTCGTCAACCACCATCCTTATAGAGTGCAATTCACTTGACGCGAATTACTGGTCATAGATCTTCGAGTCGTCGATCTCCCAATCTCCGTTCGCGCCCAATTTCAGCCGCTTGCCGCAAAAGTTTTGCCAAGGATATTGACCAGCTCTGCTATTTCAGCCGAGGTTACTATTGGTTTCGCAGAGGACCGCGGAACCCCCATAAAAATGAGCGTTCAACCGCCTTCGCGTTGAAATGATTTTTCGGCATAGCCGATAGAGTCTTTGTCCAAGACGACCTCCTTCTCGACGAACCGGAGCTTCAAAGCAAGCCCCCCAAAACGAGCCGAGCGCAGGCGCAAAAGGGCAAACATAAGGAGATTCACCCAATGG
>Ga0224528_1000463_pt1 | contig 31036 bp, 18 predicted proteins | sample CBST25metaG_2_FD_179888 | JGI IMG/M metagenome (GOLD analysis project Ga0224528, IMG submission 179888) | Peat soil microbial communities from Stordalen Mire, Sweden - C.B.S.T25 | ecosystem: Environmental > Terrestrial > Soil > Wetlands > Peat | place: Sweden: Norrbotten County, Stordalen Mire...
TGTCCACCCTTCTTCGATTGCTACTTCTGTTGCTCTCTGGGGCAATCATCGCGGTTGCGCAATCCCCCAATGGCACAATCAGCGGCATTGTGCTGGATATTTCCAGCAGGGCCATCAGCGGCGCCGATATTCAACTTGTGAACGACGCAACGGGAGTGAAATACCCCGGCGCGACCAATAACGAAGGCATCTATGCGGTCCGCAATCTGCCGCCCGGACCCTACCGCCTCCAGGTATCGAAGATTGGATTCAAGACTCTGATCAAGCCCGACATCGTGCTGAATACGCAGGATGCGCTGGCGATCAACTTCACGCTGCCGGTTGGCGCGGCATCGGAGACGATCACGGTTGAAGCGGGCGCTCCGCTGGTGAATACGGAATCCGGCGCCGTCGGCACAGTCATCAACCACGATCTCATTGAGAACCTCCCTCTGAATGGCCGGAGCTTTAATTCACTACTGCAGTTGACGCCCGGCGTTACCATTGCCCCGTCCGGCTCCAGCAACCAAGGCCAGTTCAGCATTTCTGGCCAGCGAACCAGTTCCAATAATTTCCTCGTCGATGGTGTCTCGGCGAACTTCGGAGTCGCTGCGACCTTTGGACTGGGAACCTCTGGCACCGGCTCCGCTCAGGCGTTCAGCGCGCTCGGCGGAACAAGCAGCTTGGTGTCTGTCGAGGCATTGCAGGAGTTCCGCATAGAGACCTCGTCGTTCGCTCCCGAGTTTGGCCGTTCCGCCGGTGGTCAGGTTCTTCTTACAACCCGCTCGGGCACAAACGCTTTGCACGGCGGAGTCTATGAGTACTTCCGCAACGACGTTTTGGATGCGAATGATTGGTTCGCCAATCACGCGCACCAGCCGCGTGCTGCGGAGCGCCACAATGATTTTGGCGCATTCATGGGCGGTCCGATTCTGCGCGACAAAACTTTCTTCTTTGCCTCCTATGAAGGTGTTCGCCTGAAACAGCCAAACACAACCATTGTCCAGGTTCCCTCCGCGTACGCTCGGTCAATTGCATCATCCGCGTTGGCTCCATTCCTGAACGCCTATCCGCTACCGGATAATAAAACGATCGTCACCGGGGTCTACACCGGAAGTTTCACGGGTAACTATTCCAATCCATCGACGCTCAATGCCGGAAGCATTCGGCTCGACCACAACTTCACAGACCGTATCTCGACATTTGCTCGCTATAACGAAGCGCCTTCGGACAATGCAAGCCGCAACAATGCTTTGAGCGAAATGGATACGACCTCGATCAACACGAGGACGGTTACAGTTGGCGCAACTTTCACTCCGAGCCCGCGCATGTCGAATGCATTTCGCGCGAATTACTCGCTACAGAGATCTACCTATGTGTTGACGCTGGACTCATTCGGCGGAGCGGCTCCTCCATCTGCGGCACTGCTCGGACCTGGTTTAGGTAGTGCTTCGCAAAATACACTGCTTCAGTTCTATACGAGTGATACGGCGTTCTACGCTACCGGGCCTTCCGCAAAGAACCGGAATGTTCAGTGGAATCCGGCTGACGATTTCTCGATAACGCTCGGTCAACATATGGTCAAGGTGGGAGTGGACTATCGCCAAACCCATCTCGACCTGCACCCCTTCCAGAATTCCATCGAATACATTGCCAGTTCTGTCTCCGGACTGCTCTCCACCGGCCAAGCGACTATTTACACTTCCGCGGCCCGTCCTTCCAGTTTCCTCACCCGAGCAACTGGCTTATACGCCCAGGACACTTGGAAAATGACGCCGAGATTCACCCTGACGTATGGCCTCCGGTGGGAGATCAATCCAGCCCCCGAAGCGGCGAATGGAACGCAACTGGCAGCCCTGAACACACTTTCCGACCTATCTGCACTCACTATCGCCCCGACAGGCACACCGCTCTGGAAAACCGGCTACCGCAACTTCGGGCCGAGAGTTGGAGCAGCCTACAGTCTCACACCCAAAGGGGATCTGGTTGTTCGCGCGGGCTGGGGCATCTTCTACGATTTGGCGTCGGACGCAGTCGGCATGCTGGGTGCCAGCTTCCCCAATACTGCGATCAATTGCTGCTCCACTGTCAGCCTTCCCCTGAGCGATGTCAGCCCATACCGGGCATCCCTTTCCTCAAAGCCGCCATATCCAAGCGGACTGCGAGCATACAGCCCCGACGTGACACTTCCTCGCTCCTATCAGTGGAACTTTGCGGTTGAAAAATCATTCGCGGGATCTCAGGCGCTCTCGCTCACTTATGTCGGTCAGGCCGGACGGAAGATACTCAAGCAAATAGGAATTCCACAACCAAACACCAACTTCGCGGGAGTTCTTCTGCTCACGGAGAATGACGCAAAATCCAACTATCACGCGCTGCAGGTGCAGTACCGGAAACCCATGTCCAGCCGCATTCAGGTTCTTCTGAACTATAGCTGGGCACATACTCTGGACAATGCCTCCAACGACACGCTTACTACGGTGTCTCCAACTGTGGTCCTGACCGCGAATGACTATGCTTCATCGAGCTTTGACGTGCGGCACACTTTCTCGGGAGCAGTCATCTATGCTGTTCCGAATCTCCACGGCCGCAATGTGGTCGCTCTTCTCGCGAGAGATTGGTCGCTTAACGGAATGATTGTTGCCCGAAGTGGCTTTCCATTCAATGCAAGCGTCCTCACCAGTACCATTGCCGGAGCCTCTCCACGTCCCGACCGTGTTTCAGGCCAGCCGGTTTGGATTTCCGATTCGAGCGCCGGAGGTGGCAAGAGACTGAATCCGGCGGCATTCTCAATTCCATCGTCCGGTCAACAAGGTACAGAACCGCGCAATGACATTCCCGGATTTGGTCTGGCTCAGGTCGATGTTTCGCTTGTCCGCAAGATTGCCATTCGGGATCGCGTCAATGTGCAGTTCAGGACCGACGCCTTCAACGTCCTGAATCATCCGAACTTCCAAAACCCATACGCGTACGTTGGCGTCGGAAATACCTATCTGCAATCCACTTCCATGCTGAACAAAGGGCTTGGTGGGCTCAATCCACTGTTCCAGCAGGGTGGTCCAAGATCACTGCAACTGTCGCTTCGCGTCAGTTTCTGATCGATCCACACAGAAGCGAACCTATAGCTCATCCTCGGAGGAATGTCCCTGTGTACACAGGTAGCCCGTTCTGCGTCTTTACGCGGTCATTGGTCTGGCTTATGCTTTCGGTGTGTCTCTGTCACGCTCAGGAGCCATTGTCCCCCAAGAGAATCACAGTGGCAGACGTGATTCAGATGACCCGCTGGGCCGACGATGGATACTTCCTCGGCGGCCCAGGAACTCAGCCCATTGCTGTGTTTTCGCCCGACCAGAAACACTTTGCGATCATCGTGAAGAAAGGAAACATAGCGCAGAATACCAACGACTATTCACTGCTGCTCTACGAGACGCGAAGTGCCTTGAGCCGTCCCCTGCCGCAGGTTCTTGTGACAATGGCTTCGGCGTCCAATGGTGAAGGAATCAAGGATTTGCACTGGCTCTCGGACAATCGAACCATTGCGTATATTGGAGAAAACCGGGATACTCCTGCATCCGTCTTCACCATCGATATCGCCTCTAAGCGGATCAAGAGATTAACCAATCACGAGACGGCCATCATCGCATTCGACATCACCAGCGACGGCAATACACTTATCTACGAAGCCTTTGAGCCGCTCCGGAAGACACTGGATACGGAAGGGACGCGAAGGCATGGCATTTTGGTCACCACACAATATCCCTCGGAACTGTTGACCAACGATCTCGCTCGCGATGGCGAGAGTGGGACAGGCTTGGAACTGTTCGTGAAATCGGGTCACAAGCCCGCTGCGAAGATTCCAGCCAAAGGCGTTCTCACACAGTATCTTCCGCTCTCACTTTCGCCCAATGGCCAATATGCGGTGTTGCCCGTGTACGCCGCTGAGATTCCGGATTCATGGGCGGAATACGACAATAGCAGCCTTCACCCGTACATCGTCGAGCACCGGAGACCGGGACAGAAGTCGAACGTTCAGGAATACATGCTGGTCAACCTGGGTGCGCGCACGATGCGGCCACTCATAGATGCGCCGAAGAACTGGCGTAATCAGGTGATCAGTTGGCTGCCGGACAGCGCATCTGTCGTAGTGGCCGACACCTACCTTCCGTTGGACGAAACGGCGAAAACATCCGAAGGGCAACTGCGCCGCAAGAACACGTTCATTGCTGAGATCGAAGTGCCAAGTTGTATTGTGCGGGAGATTAGCAACGAGAACCTCCTGGTCGACCATTGGGAGTCCGCAACCAAAGAACTCTACTTAAAACTGGATAACCCTTCGTTATCTGGACAGACTGTGCAGGCTTATCGGAAGAAAGGAGAACACTGGGAAAAAGTTGCCTCAATACACGAAGCGGCATCCCTCGGGGCATTGCAAGTCACCTTGGAAGAAGATATGAACACCCCGCCCAAGGTATACGCCTACGATCCGCAAACTCGCCAGAAAGCACTGCTTCTGGACCTGAATCCCCAGCTTTCGAACTTCAAGTTAGGCAAAGTCGAAGAAGTGAAATGGCTCGCTTCCGATGGGCATGAAGTTTATGGCGGCCTCTATCTTCCACCGGATTACAAGAGTGGCATTCGCTACCCACTCGTGATCCAGACGCACGGGTTCGACAAAACACGATTCTGGATCGATGGCCCATGGACGAGTGCGTTTGCAGCCCAACCGCTGGCGACTAAGGACATCGTTGTTCTGCAAATCGGAGGCTCCACGGAGCGGGGTGCCGATGGCCGCAATGCAAACAGCCCGCGTGAAGCTCCGCGACAGATGGCAGCGTATGAAGGAGCTATCGACTACCTGGACCAGAGAGAGCTTATCGACAGATCAAAGGTTGGCATCATAGGTTTCAGCCGTACGGTATTTCACTCCGAATATACCTTGACGCATTCGAAGTACCCGATAGCGGCGGTGGACCTAGCGGATGGTTTTGACGGGGGGTATATTAACTATCTCCTGTTTCCCGCGACCGATTACGTAAAGGTGAATGGTGGGCCTCCGGTTGGTGAGACTGCGGCGCTGTGGCTGCAAAACTCTCCGGGATTTCTGGTCGACAAAATTAAGACGCCGGTACGGATGGAGTACTACGGTTTCGCTGGCGCGCTGGGAGCCTGGCAGTGGTATTCCGGGTTGTCGCAGTTAGACAAACCAGTCGAGTTCGTTTGGATTCCGTTTGGTACACATCTTCTTAAGAAACCCTGGGATCGCCTCGTTTCCCAAGAAGGCAGCGTCGATTGGTTCACCTTCTGGCTGAAAGGCGAAATTGATCCCGATCCCACGAAGCGGGAACAATTTCAACGCTGGGAAAAAATGCAGAGGTTCCATGAGGAAGCGGATGGAGCTTCGCAGAAAACCGTTCCCCCGAAGTAATCCGGTTGCGAATTTAATTCCATTGCCGCACCTTCATGTGAAGCAGGCGAAGCCGGGGCGCTAGACAGTCTTCACGCCCCGGCCCGGCAACTACTCATCCGCTTCATAGGCTGAGCCGCTGCGTTGTGGATCGTTCGGGTTGATGCTATCGACCATCAAGCCCGGCTTGGCCGCCTGAATTGCCCGAACGGCGTCATTCAACAACGTGATTTCCGGTTTCTGGTATTCCATAAATTTCACCTCCTTTCTGTAGTGAAGATTCCCCGGTCGGAATTTGCAGAATCCAATCCGGCCAGGAATTAAGAGCAATTGCGGCTCGGCAACGGCTACTCGTCCGCCTCATAGGTAGCGATGCTGTGTTCGGTGCTGGTGGGGTTGACGTTGTCGAACGGTCCGCCGAGCTTCGATCCCTGAATTGCTTCGGCAGCATCCGCCAAGGATGCAATTGCGGGTTTCTCGTATGTCATGAATTTCACCTCCTCTCTGCTTGAATTGTGCTCATTGGAAAACTCTCCTGAGGCCGAGTCGGCAAGGCTCCCTCTGATCCTCGCGCCACAACGCGCCCGTCCCAAACGCCCGACGCCCGCAGCGAATGCAACCACGAATCCAACGCAAACGTGCGCGCAAGAGAAAGAATTGGGATTGCCTGGTCTTGAGCTGCACGCTCCAATGCCGTGCGCAGTCTCCAGCAATCGATCAACTGCTGCGATAGTGCGTCCATGCTTCCGGTCCTCTCCAACAGAACGGGTATATTGCGGAGAAGATCGGCCATTGGTTGCCGAATGACATACGCTTTGCGTCTCCGATTTAGAACGCCCTCGGGAACGATCCCTTTCAACGAGCGCCGCATGAGGGAACGGCGCTGATTGGGCCGCAATAGCTGGTCAGGAGGTATCGCAAACAAAAACTCCATGAGATCGCGGTCAAGATACGGATAGCGCTTTTCATAAGGCGCGTCGGACGCCGTGCCGTTGAAGGAAAACTGCCTTCGGAGAGCCTCAAGCGTGTGCATGTTGTCCTGAAAGCTTGGCAGAGGTCCCCACAGTCGAACTCGACGGCGATTGCAAAGTTCGCTTGGATATCTTCTAAGGAGAGCCGGACGTATCCAGGACGGTGGAGTAACGTGCAAAGAAAGTTCTGCAAGGCGCATCGGGAGAAATGCCTTAACCGTGTCGAAAAACAATGATGGTATAGGCCTCTTCTGTGCAAGCGCCCAGGCAATCATCTGCTTGGACCATGTGTGAAGTTTTCCTCGCGTGATAAGATCGGCTAACTCGGGAGTCGGATCGGGAACCGCACCAAGCACTTCATCGCCGCCGATGCCGGAGAGTAGAACTCGGAACCCATTTGAGGAAAGTATCTCTCGGAACTTCCGCCCACTGTGGCTCTCCCGGCATGCGGCGCCGGGGTGCCAGGTAAACTCTCGCTTTCGGGTGAACGAGAGTGCGCCCTCACCACTCACGTCTACATGAAAGCCAGCCTTACCACGCTGCTCTTCGACCTGCAGGAAATAAGGCCGCTCGTCCCAGTTCGGCTCATCGTCACAGTAATAGGAAATCGTATCTACGCGCGGGCCGGCAGCGTGCTTTAGGACATGGTCCGCCATGGAGACAATTCCCGAAGAATCCATTCCACCGCTCAGTTCGGCGAGGATGGGCGCATCTGAGCGCAACCGGCGGCGGATGGATTCGCCAAAAACACTCCGGAAATGTTCTTCGTATTCGCCATCGCTGCGATACCGGATTCGCCTAGTAGGATCGAACTTCCAATACTCTGTTACTGTGAGCCGTCCATCGCGGATCTGGGCGACACTTGCAGGCGGAACGGAAGAGATTGTGTCGTACGGAGTGAGGTGAGTGGCGGGGAAATACCCAAGCCATCCGGCAAGGTATTCCTCCTGTAAGGCAAAGGTGCGGTCAGAGAGGAGGACCAGAGGTTCAAGCAACGAACTCCATACAACTGCGGAGTCGTTCGCACAATAATAGAGTGGGAGCGTTCCCAGGAAATCTTTCGCCAGAATCAAACTGCGCTCAGCCGGATTCCATACGGACAGAGCCCAGTCCCCAATGATCTTCGGCAGACAATCGACGCCGGCGTGCTCGTATGCCGCAGCCACAATCGCAACGTCGGAAGGATCGCCTGCCAGGTCGGCACCCGATGTTCGACGCAAATCTTCGCGATTATCGAGACGGCCATTCCACATCAACAGCGCGCCGCACTGCAGGGAATAAGGTTGTACGGTTTGGCAAGGCACTGAGCTTGTACCTAGCGTATGAAACAGAAGTATGCCGCCGCTTAATTCATGACGAACTGTACCGTCACGGCCCTTCGGAGCCAGGCATTCCGAGACGCTCTGCACGTAATGAGGATCAATGGCTCTGCCGTCGAGATTGCATCTGCCGAACATCACACTCATGACCTGTGTCCCTCCCTGATATGAAGTTCAGCAGCGATCCAGAACCTGATAAATTTCGTGCATATAGGGCTTGTCATTTACCACCGCGCCGTCCACTTCTACCCAGGCATGTGCTCGGAATGGAAGAAGCTGTGCGCCGAGCACCATCTCCGCTGCTATTCCTGAGCGCCGGAGAAGCCGTGTTGCCGCCGACGATCTTTGCAAACAGAGAACGTGTTTCGGGTACCAGATGCACGCCATGTCGAGTGCCCGACAGACTTGCTCCGTTGAGTACCGCCGTGCAGTGTTCGTCCTGCATGCGCGGACACGCTCATGGAGCGTGGCGAAGTCTTTCCGCCGCAGGAAGTGCCCGCACAACAGAAGTTCGCGATAGGCAAGAAAAATCAGCAATGGCATGAGCGGCCTCCCTGTAACTGAATAACGCAGTGCGACGCGCATCGTCGTTTTCAACGAGTCGTTTTGAAATCCAGTAATGAAGCTTCCTTCTGCATCCGCCGTGCGAGACTGCGAAGGTATCCAGCAGAAACTTCGCCGTCACCGAAAGCGTTTCGCCAAATTCCGCTGCCAACCGCAAACGCAAATACAGCGAGACACCGTGCAAGAGTCATCGCTTCATGAACGTCCTCGTGTGGAATGAACCGCTCCCAGCTATTGCGGTAGGCGTCAATGAGTCGCATCTCTCCATCGGTCGTGTAGCAGTTGCTCTGTAGAAAGTGGCAGCGCAGATACTCAAAGGTGAAAAACGGAACTCCTATTGCAGCCTCTGCCCAGTCCAGGAAGACGCATCCATCCTTATCCTCAACGATGTTGCCGGGATTGAAATCGAGGTGATTCAACGCATCGGGAATCGTGAGGGCATCCAACTGGTCGATGGCATCACCGAGTTGAGAGCGCAGAGCTGTGAGCTGATCGCTGCTCATGGGCGACGGAGAGGTTGGTTTCTGCCGTTTCATTAGCTCATTGACGACATCGAAGAACGGTCCAAGCTGTTTGCGGAGACTGTCGATGCGCAGGTCCTTGCAACCTGCCTTGATAAGCGGCTGAAGCTCGCCAAGAGAACGAATCTGCAATTCCGCGAGTCGCTGCGCCGCCGTTTCCCAGGAATGCAGATCGCTTCTTGACTCAAGCAGTTCACCTTGTGCTTCCAGCGACAACCATCCATTCCACTCCTCGCGAGTGGCGATGACCTGCGGCACATATCCGGGAAACAGATGCGCCAACGCTGTCGAGATGGGGTACTCCTGCCGATTCGGATCGCCGGTTGCTTTGAACCACAACGCACTACCGGTAGTCTCGATGCGAAGCAAGCAGAAGTGTGGACCTGAGTTGACCTGACGGATGTTTCCAGTCAGGCGCAGCCCCAGAGAGCTTGCTTCGTTTGCCACCCAGGCAAGCAATTCTTCCAACCAGCCAGGATAGCCGAATGGAGCAAGGGAGGCTCGATTCCGGTATTCATTAATATTGCGTTTGGACTCCTCCAGCGCGGCACCATCGCTCTTCTCCACGAACGCCTCTTCGCGCAGTGACGATAACGAAAGCCACACCATATCCCGCAGTTTCGGCGCAGCAGGACCGGCTATTTCCATCACTTGATAAAAAATATTCGGCGATTTGGTCGCTAGATCGAAAACGCGCGGACGGAACAAGCAATAGGCAGCGATACCATACTCTGCTTCCACTGCATCATTTACTTCCTCCGTGATTCGATTACCCGGATGAACGGCTACTGAGGGCAGCCCGAGGCCCCCTTCTTGACGCTTTGCCAGAAGCAATTCCGTGCCATGGTTCCTGAGAAGCAGAATCCGGCAAGTCGCGAAGTCGCCCGGCTCCTCACGGCGAGTTGAGGCGATATTTCTTACGGACGTACTCATGCAAACCTCCCGCCAGAATCACGTTGGACGAGCCCACGATTCTCAAGATCTTCGAGGAACACATGAATGTCGGATTGGATTGTCTCCATGCCGATGTGGCAAGTCTCTGCGATTTCGGTTGCGATTTCGGTCTCATTCCGTCCGGCACCCAGAGCTTCCACAATCAGTGCGCCAATAGGATTCACGCGGAACATCTGTCCGAGATGAATGTCGAGCAGGATTCCGCCGTCCTGATTACGGGTGCTGCGAACCTCAGATGAAAGCCGAAACATGACTCACGCCCTCCCACCAGCGATGAGGCAATATCTCACGGCACGAAGCCGCCGACGAGAACTCGGCACATATGTTCGCTAGAAGCGCGACGCTGGCGCGAATCAGTGTTTTCTCAACAACATTGCATTCCATGGCATGCACTGGAAAGTTGTCCGGCTGTTCGCTTATCCGTCATCTCCCCGAGGTGGATTGATCGAGTCAGCACCGGCCGGACTACAAGACGGCTATTATTCGGGAGAATCGGTGTGGGTTCTTGTGATCACGGAAAGAGATAGAAATAGGCGTTCTTATTTGCGCGTAGCTCCGAGGGTTCCGCGTCTTCAACGATTCTTCCGTTTTCAAACACCAGCACTCGTTCCATGCAGGAGACTGTTGAAAGACGGTGGGATACAACGATGACAGTAGCGCCAGGAAGCCAGCTTCGTAATCTTAGGAGCAATGATTGTTCCGATCCCGCATCGAGGCACGATGCTGCCTCGTCCAGGATGAGAATCCTCGGGTCCATCAGAAGTGCTCTGGCGATGCTGAGCCGCTGCCGCTGTCCGCCCGAAAGGTGCGCTCCGCCGGGCGCAATCCAGTGATCTAGTCCCAACGGAAGTGTTCGAATCCAATTATCGAGTCCGACGCACTCCAGTGCGTCTTCCATCTCAATCGCTGAGGTAGCGGGTCTAGCAAAGCGCAGGTTGTCGGCTAACGTCCCATTGAAGAGAGCTGGATACTGCGGTAGGTAGCAGAGATGTTTTCGGAGACTCTTGAGGCGTATATGCCGAACATCTTCACCACCCAGTTTAATCTGCCCTGAGGTTGGGTCGTAAAGGCGCGCTAGAAGTTTTACGAAAGTGCTCTTGCCAGCGCCATTCGCTCCGGCAATCGCGATTTGCTCTGCCTCCCCAATCTGCAATCTTGGGACAACGAGGCCAGGCTCTTGTCCGGGATATGCAAAGCGGAGGTCCAGGACGTTGATACTGAAAGACCTTCCCGGGAGAATAGGAAGGGCATGAGGTTCATCCATGATGCTCGGATGTTTTGCCAGTGAGGATTGGACCTGACGAATACTGCCAAACGTCTTCTGCGCGCGCACGTAGAGTTCGGCGACACTACTCAGCGGTTCGAAGAGCTGTGTGACATAGCTGAAAAACGCCACCAATCCACCGATGGTCAACGTTCCTTGCAGAACACTCCATCCGCCAAATCCGATGACTGCGGACATGCCCATTACAACGGCCATGCTCGTGAAAAAGGCGAACCAAACACTGATTCGGAAGACCCGTTCCTGCGAGCGGTTGCATCGCGCCAAGAGAAGAAATGCCTTGCGTTCCTGGCGGTGCTCCTGCCGCAGCAATTGAATTGAAACGACTGCGGCCAAGTGTTCCTGGAGGAAGCTACTCCACGCGACCCGGTCGCATTGCATCCGGTCCGTCCCGCTTCCAAGCTCCCGTCTGAAATGATTGCGCGTCAGGATGAACACCGGGATGAGCGGCAACAGAGCAACTGTCATCCTGACGCTCAACAGGAACATTGCCGCCAGCGTCAGAGTTGTCGCCAGCAATGTGCGCAAGATTGACGGGAGCAAGTCGGAACCGAAGTATGCGATTTCATCGATGGGCTGATTGAGTGGATATGCGGCAGTGCCCACCGGTGTGCTTTCATGGTAATCGGCTGAGAGCATATCCAGATGCCGCAACACCCGCATCCGCAAATCGATAGCCAGTTTTTGGGAGGCGCGCAGCGTAAGGTAGTTTCCAATGCCAGCGAGCAGAGTTCTGCCCTGGCTGGTCAGAAAAATCAGTACTACGGCCAACAGGAGATACTTCGTCTGACGAGCCGGCAGAACATGGTCGATCAGCCATTTGAGAATCAGGGGTGTCGAAAGTGCCAAAAGACTGCTTCCCGCAATACAGATGAAACTCGCGATGTGCCATGCCAGCAGAGGGCGAATACGACGGAGTAACCAGCTAGCTTCAGACCGAAGATGGAAGGGCATGAGGTCGAGAGCTTCACGGTCTCAATTGCACATGCATGAAGCGCGCCTTCAGGATAGGAAAACAACAAGCACCGGAATAGTTCCATGAGCGGACTGTTCGCAATAGTGTCAGGACTTGCCGATTTCTCGGGAAATTGGGCGCACGGAGCATCTGCGAGATAAGAGCATTCGTTCGCAGAATAGACAATTGTCGTCAAAGCTTGCGCACGATGGTGACAACCTCGCCGACTACCTCCACGTCCTGACGATTCTGAACACCCGGAGGATGATAGGAACTCATCGGGTAAGGATTAACCGACAACTGGCCGCCGTCCCTGCTGCAGCACGCACAGAAATACCCGCCATCGCGCCGCAACATTACATAGAGTGGCTGTTGGCAGAGTAGTTTCGAGCGAAAGTTAGAGGGAGTCTTCTTGCGTCGATTCACGACCACCAGCAGACTGCCCCGGAGGCATGGATGCAAGGGGTTCTTTTCGGCGCCCGTCCAGAAGAAGTCCCGGAGGGAAATGTCTCTTATGCCGGTCATTTCTTTCAACGATCCTCGAAGGAAAACAGGGAGGCCTTCAAATTCTCGTATCAAGTGACGCAGCAGTGAATCACTGGCTTGCGCGTTCGATGTCCGAAAAACGCCATCTTTTGCGTTGAAGTCGGGCCGGGTTAGAAGGCGCGATGGAATCCTCTCCTTTCCCAACGCGGCTCCATTGATCCCCGCCGCTTCAAGAAACTCAGGGAGTTGCAGCGAATAAAGCAGACATAGCGTCATGACCTTGTGGACGTGCCGAGGAGGGGCGTCCTGAGCTTCATAGTCCGAGAGAGAACCTGGTGCCGCAAAGAACCGGTCATCTCCCAACTTATCGGCGATCTGCCGACTCAAGACCGAAGCGTCCCTGAGAGACAGTCCAGCTCGGACTCGCGCTCGCCGGAGTAGCCGTCCAAGCCCAATATTGATGCGGCTTGCGTTTTCCATCTTCCAGCTGTCTACCCGATCTGTTGGAACCGCAGGTTGCTCAACACTTCCGAGGCGGCGAATCTCCATATCAGCGGTACCGATGATTCGCGCGTCATCGGGGACGCTCAACTCGGCAGTGGGGAAAGGCAATGCTTCGCTGATGGGTACAATCCGGTTCTTCCCCAGAAAATGCAGGCGGCTACACCATAACCTCTTCCCATGTTCGATCAGGAATATCTTGTGTGATTGGCTATGTTCTCCGGCGATTTCTTTCTCTGCCGTATTGATGCGAACGATGCTGCCAGGAAGCAGAGTTGGGAAGGCTAATGCATCATGACGACCAATCTTCACGTAAAGAGAATGCTGTTCGCCTGCAGTCAGTAACGATTCCAGACTTCGGGGCGAAGAATGTGCGATGAGTTGGCCAAGCGGAACAATTCCTTCGTGCGGAATGTTGCCGCTGACATCACGAAAACACGGAATCAATGACTCAGGCCGGTCCAAGGAGGAGTCAAGCAGCACGGTCCGTTTCGTCGGAAGGAGTATCTGGAGACGTGGTATGTCCTCCAGATCGAAACCGAAAACGCGCAGCCAATCAGCCAGTTCATATCCGGATAGTCTGCTTAGAGCGCATAGCTGATAGAGACTTGGGCTAAAGAATCCGCGCCGGAGATCGTTGTAGAAATGGTGCGGAATGTAATAAGGCGACGCTCTTCCATATACGGAAGCTGATTTCTGGGAAACGGAATGAAGGGTTAGATGTTTGCTCTCCAGGACAGCTTTCAAGCAGTCCGCTTGAGCTGAAGGTTTGGCATTGGAATGCACAGGACCACCTCTCCGCCGCCGCATTCCGATCCTTGGACCCTGACAAAATGTGAGATCCCATCGACTCGTCTATCACAACAGACTGCCGCAGCGACCCGTCCTGTATAGCGTTCAATCTTCACTTTAGAGACAAATAGGAAATTGCTGTTCGGACTTGCAACCGGCCAGACTTAAATGAGTCAGTCCGACAAGTACATACGTCCGTTTCCAGAAAAAATATAGGCCGACGTTTTGGTCGGGACTACGACCATCTGCGAACATGGCTTTGTACTTTTGCGCAAGGTCGCCCTGTCCGCACAGAGAACTGCGGTGCTCATATCCATAAAATGTCGTACTGGCTAGACAGTGCATCCCTTTTCCGCTTAGAATTTGGCCCCCGATGTTTGCTTCGACACCGAGCCCGGAATCAGGACAACGGCTCAGAGCGGAGCGTTTGCGTGTACGATTGTCCACGCGTGACGTTGAGCGCCTGAGTCAAGCAATCGCGCGCGAAAAAGGAAATCAGGAGTACTACATCTCGCACGCTTGGCTCACTGAAATCGAGCACGGCAAATTCAAGCCGAATATCTACAAACTCTATTCGCTTAGCGTCGTTTACAAGCGCGCCTACCACGAGATTCTTGCCCTCTTTGATATCTATATTCGGGATATTGGCCGCGAGCAGATTACTGTGGGTCTGCCGCACACCCATCTAGTAAATTCCGCGACCGATGGGGACGAAGTGGCGATCCGTGCCCCGCTGGAGTTGCGCCAAACAGTTCAGCTTGAGAAGACGAACCTGGTCTCGCAAATGTTCGCGCGTTGGGGAGAAGTTCCGGTTGAGCTGCTCCAGCGGATGAACTTGCAGAATTCTCTATACGGGTACATCGGGATTAACGATTACACGCTCTACCCGATGATTCGTCCTGGATCGTTTGTGCAGATCGATGCGCGACAGAGGAAACTCAGCGCAGGAACCTGGAAAAACGAGTTTGACCGCCCCATCTACTTCGTTGAACTTCGTGACGAGTATGTTTGCTCGTGGTGCGAGCTTCGGGGCAAGAGTCTATTGCTTATCCCTTCGCCACAATCACGGGAGCCAGTGCGACAGTTTCGTTTCCCAATGGATGCGGAGATTGTTGGCCGAGTAACTGCCGTCACAATGAACATCACGGAAGTGGCAAAGTGAAGCACACCTCCTCGTGCTGATCTTGAGCGCTTGGCCAGACCACGTGTTTTCCGCTCTGGCAAGTCAACGTCAGAATAATAAATTCATAAACAATCGCTTTGTTTACCTGTATTTACCTCGCGTGCTTACCTTTCACGCCGTTGACAACCTCCAGCGGAAGCACTAATTTCATATTTGCTGAATGGCGAACAAAAGGCGAATATGGGCGCAGCAATGGAGCTTCGGAGGCAGATCGAATCGGCACTCGCCGGACGCATTCCTGCAGCTCTCTCTTTTCGCCAGCCGGTTGCGCCGGAGTTGCTCTCCTGCGGCTCGTCGGAGATGGATGCCGTGCTTGGCGGTGGACTGCCGCTGGGAGCGATTACCGAGTTGACTGGAGCGCAATCCTCCGGTCGCACCACGCTGGTGCTCTCAACCCTGGCCGGAGTAACCGCGCAGGGCGAAAGCTGCGCTTACGTGGATGCCTTCGACGCCTTGAATCCTGTCTCGGCCGCTGCGCTGGGAGTCGATTTGCGCCACCTGCTCTGGGTTCGTACCGAAGAGCCTCGTGCAGGAGAAGCGCGCGCCAAAGCTGATGTGGCCGCAGGGCCTCCCTTTCCTGCGGCTGCGCCAGCTCCGGGGGTGGGGAGCAAACGGCCGGGCGGAACTGGATGGTGCCATCCACGCGACGAAGCCGCAGGTCTACATCACGCCGTCGGTGAACTCTTTCAAACTGTCTCCCATGAGAAGGTGGACTTTACCCCACGCTGCTCGGAAGCAATCCCTCGCGAACGCGTGCAGCCGGTAGCATTTACGCCAGTTGCGTTCGCACCGTATGTGCAGGGCCAGCCGCCGCGCAGCCTCTATGCGCACCGCGAAAGCGCGTGGACGCGCCTCGACCAGGCCCTGCGCGCTACCGACTTGCTGCTCAACACCGGAGGCTTCCGCGCCCTGGTGCTCGATCTGGGGGACGTGGCACCGGAGCAGGCGCGCCGCATTCCGCTGGCCACCTGGTATCGTTTCCGCCTCCAGGCGGAGAAGTCACGCACACTCTTTTTACTCATGACGCGCGTGTCCTGTGCCAACAGTTGTGCGGCGCTCTCGCTGCACTGCCAGCCGGGCGCAATCAACTGGCAACAAGCGGCGCTCCATTCGCCACGGCTCCTCGGCGGGCTTGGTTACCGCATCCGCGTGGTGCGCAACCGTGCCGCCGATCCCGCACGCAAAAAACCAATGACCTTTGCCGAGGCTCACTGGAGCAGCCGTACTCCCTGGTCGAGATGAGCCATGCCCGCCCCGCTGTACCTCTGTGTACATGTACGCGATTTTGCCGCGCAGGCTCTTAAGCAATCGCATGAACTGGGTTCCCGTGCTATTGCCATCCTGAATGGCGATCCGCCGCTGGAGCGCATCTTCGCCATGAATGCCGACGCCCGACAGCACGGGCTCGAAACCGGCATGAGCCGTGTACAGGCTGAGTCTTTCCCGATTCTCCTGCTGCGTCGCGACCGTGCGCGGGAGGACGCGGCCTTTGCGGAATTGCTGCGTTGCGCCGAACAGTTCTCCCCGCGCATCGAAGCCATCGCATCTCCACTGGAGGATCTCTGCGGAGCCACGCTCGTGCTCGACATCTCAGGCTCCGAGCGGATGCTGGGCAGCGCACAGGAGATTGCTACCAGCGTTCGCCGAGCCGTGCGTGCCATAGGATATGAGTCCAGCGTGGCCGCCTCGCACAATGCTGGTGCAGCCCTGCTGGCAGCGCGCGGTCTCCCCGGAATCGTCGCCGTTGTGTCGGGACGCGAAGCCGCAACGCTTGCGCCGCTGCCGCTGGCCGTGCTCGATCTCGATGTTGCGCAGGCTGAGACCTTCGCAGTATGGGGCATCCACACCCTCGGAGAACTCGCGGCCCTGCCCACAAAGGCACTGGCCGCGCGGCTGGGGCAGAGCGGTTTACGTATGCAGGCGCAGGCACGAGGAGAGCACAGGCATCTGTTGGTCCCCGGCGAAGAAGCCCCCGATGCGCCGATCAGCGAAAGCCTGGAACTAGAGCATCCGGTGGAACTGCTGGAACCCTTGCTTTTTCTGTTGAGCCAGATGTTGGAGCAGATTCTGCAACAGGCCGCCGAGCGCGCGATGGCCATTGCCTCGATGGAGACCTGCTTGACCCTGGAACGAAACACCCTCGACGTGAACGCGCAAGGCCCCGCACATTGCGAACATTGCCGCGTCGTGCGTCCGGCGCTTCCCGAGCACGACCGCCTCACGCTGCTCAAACTCATTCAACTGGATCTGGAGTTACATCCACCCGAGGCTGCGGTAATCGCCCTCCGCCTCACGGCGCATCCCGCGCGTCTGCCGGTGGCGCAGCAGGGACTCTTCGCCGCGCAGGCTCCCGAAGCGGGGCATCTGGAGATTCTGCTGGCGCGTTTGCGCAAGCTAGTGGGCGAGGGCCGAGTGGGCGCTCCCGAGTTGCTCGATACACACGCGCCCGAGCCCTTCCGCGTCGTCAACTTTGAAATCGCACAGTCTGCATCGGTCCGCAAGACTAGCGCGCCACCACAACACGCACCGGCCATGCGCATGGTGCGTCCGCCGCGTGCCATCGCGGTGGAACTCCGTGGTGATGCACCCGCCGCCATGCACTATGAAGGACACCGGCTAATCTTGCAGGCGGGCTCCGGTCCGTGGCGCACGAGCGGCGCGTGGTGGACTCATCCCGCGTGGTGCCGTGAAGAGTGGGACGTGGTGCTCAAGGAAGAGCCGCAACGCTGCTTGCGCCTGGCTCATGATCCCGGTGCGAGTTGCTGGTACGTGATTGGAATCTACGACTGAGGTGCGCGATGTATGTCGAACTCCATGCCCGCTCCGCCTTCAGTTTTCTCGAAGGCGCGTCGCTTCCCGAGTTGCTGATGGCGCGCTGCGCCCAGCTCGATATGCCCGCCATGGCACTGCTCGACCGCAATGGACTCTACGGCGCGCCCCGCTTTCACATCGCCGCACAGCGGGCGGGTACGCGAGCGCACATTGGGGCCGAGATTGCCGTACGCGATGCGGGCGAGCGCATGCGCCCTCCGCAATGGCTGCCGCATCAGGTTCCCATTGAGCCGGTGCGCCTTTCCATACTCGCCGAGACGCAGCTTGGCTACCAAAATCTTTGCCGCCTCATCACCCGTTACAAATTGCGTGAGGCACACAAGGCCGAAGGCGCAGCATCGCTATCCGATGTTGCAGAGTTCGCCGCAGGACTCGTGTGTCTGACCGGCGGCGACGAAGGCCCACTAGCTGCGGCCCTTGCGCGCGGTGGATACGACGCAGCCCTGCGCGAGATCGGGCGGTTGGTGCACATTTTCGGCCCGCGCAATGTCTATGTCGAGTTGCAGCGCCACTTCGAGCGCGAGCAGGAGCATTGCAACCAGGCCGCCGTGCGCATTGCACGCACGTTGCATCTTCCGCTGCTTGCCACCAATGGCGTGAGCTACGCCACGCCCTACGAGCGCGAGGTGCTCGACGTGCTCACCACGATCCGCCACCACTGCACGCTGGAGACAGCAGGCCGCTTGCTCACCTCCAATGCCGAGCACTATCTGCGCTCCGCACGAGAGATGCAGCAGCTCTTTCGCGATCTGCCCGAGGCCATCGAAAATACCGGTGAACTTTCCGCGAGGCTCATCTTTGAGATGAGCGATCTCGGCTACCGCTTCCCCGATTATCCCGTGCCCCAGGGCGACACTATGCAAACTTTCTTGGAGAAGCGTACAGAGGAGGGTATTTGCAATCGCTACCAGCCCAAGTGCGATGAAACGCTCTTTGCCCGTGCGCAGAAGCAGGCGCAACGCGAACTCTCGCTTATCGCTAAGCTCGGACTCGCTGGATACTTTCTCATCGTCTGGGACATTGTGCAATTTTGCGGGCGCGAAGGGATTCTCGTTCAGGGCCGGGGCTCGGCCGCCAACAGCGTAGTTTGTTACGCGCTCGGCATTACCGCAATTGATCCAGTTGGTATGGACCTGCTCTTCGAGCGGTTTCTTTCTGAGGAACGTGGAGAATGGCCTGACATCGATCTCGATCTGCCGAGCGGCAACCAGCGGGAGCGCGCGATTCAGTATGTCTATCAGCGTTACGGCGAACTGGGTGCGGCGATGACCGCCAACGTCATCACCTATCGCGGACGTTCAGCGGCACGCGAGACGGGCAAGGCCTTGGGCTTTGATGCTGACACTCTGAACCGCCTTACGAAACTCGTCAGCGCGTGGGAGTGGAAGGACAAAGACGATTCGCTCGGACGCAACTTTCATGACGCAGGCTTCGACATTCAACATCACCGCATCGCTAAGTATGTCGAGCTCTGCCAGCGTATGCAGGATCTGCCGCGGCATCTCGGACAGCACTCCGGCGGCATGGTCATCTGCGGTGGTCAACTCAATGCCGTCGTTCCCATTGAGCCGGCGTCGATGCCGGGGCGCACGGTCATCCAGTGGGACAAGGAAGATTGCGCCGACATGAAGATCATCAAGGTCGATCTGCTCGGGCTCGGCATGATGGCCGTGCTCAAGGATTGTCTTACGCTTGTCCCCGAGCATTACAACCAGCCACTCGATCTCGCGCAGCTTCCGCCTAACGATCCGCCAACCTATCGCGCCTTGCAACAGGCCGATACCGTGGGCATGTTCCAGGTGGAGAGCCGCGCCCAGATGGCTGCATTGCCGCGCAATGTTCCCACGTGTTTTTACGACATTGTGGTGCAGGTCGCCATCATCCGCCCAGGCCCCATCGTGGGAAACATGATGAACCCGTACATGAAGCGGCGGCGAGGCCGCGAAAAGGTGACTTACTATCATCCGCTGCTGGAGCCGGTGCTGAAGCGCACGCTGGGCATTCCGCTCTTTCAGGAGCAGCTCATCCGCATGGCCATGATCATTGCCAACTTCACAGGCGGCGAGGCCGAGGAGTTGCGCCGCGCCGTAGGCATGCGCCGCTCCATGGCTCGCATGCGCGACCTCGATGGCAAGCTGCGCCGCGGCATGACCGCCAACGGCATCGCCCCGGCCGTGCAGAATGAGATCATTCAATCCATCTCGTCGTTTGCGCTCTATGGATTTCCCGAGTCACACGCTGCCAGCTTCGCGCTGATCGCCTACGCCAGCGCCTATCTCAAGTGCAACTACCTTGCCGCTTTCACCGCCGCGCTACTCAACAACCAGCCCATGGGATTCTATTCGCCAGCAACCATTGTGAAGGATGCACAACGCCACGGCCTGCGTGTCAAGCCCGTCGATGTTCAGCACTCGGACTGGCCATGCACGCTGGAGCCAGAGCCGAGCAATGCGCATCGCTTCACCTTGCGCCTCGGCCTCTGCTACGCACATGGAATGCGGCGCGACACCGCGCTCCCCCTGCTAGCGGCAAGAGCGCAGCGTGCGTTTATGTCAATTCAGGATCTGGTGCTGCGCGTGCCGGAGTTGCGCAAGAGCGACCTTGCGCTGCTGGCCAAAATCGGAGCACTCAACTCATTGGGCGAAGTGGAGCACCGCCGCGATGCACTGTGGCAAGTGGAGTACGCAGGACGCCCGGCTGGGCCGCTACTGGAAGAGCTGCCCGAAGAGGAATCAGCGGCATCACCGCTACGGCAGATGTCAATCGAAGAGCGCCTCGTCGCGGATTTCTCCGGCACCGGAGTCACGGTAGGCAGACATCCCATGGCTTTCCATCGCGCGCAGATGCGGCAGATGGGCATCCTCGCCTCCTGTGATCTGGCGGGGCTCCCTCATGGACGAAACGTACGAATCGCCGGATGCGTCATCGCGCGCCAGCGTCCCGGAACGGCCAAGGGCTTTGTCTTTCTCAGCATTGAAGACGAAACGGGCATTGCCAATGCCATCATTACACCTGCTGTTTACGAGCAGTTCAAGCAGGTGGTGGTGTACGAAAAGTTTCTGATGATCGAGGGCGAGTTGCAGAATCAGGAGAACGTCATCTCGGTGAAGGCACGCGAAATTCGTTCTCTACAGATCAGCCAAGCCGAGGTGCGCTCGCACGATTTTCACTGAGATCATGCTACGTCAATCTTCGCCGCACACTCAGCATCATCGTTCTTCACCGCATTCACGCGCTGGCTTACCCGGTAGCGGCGCATCGCCGCCGCAGGATAAGGCTTCAGCAGTGGCTGCAGCTCTTCTACCTTCTTAAAGCCGGGATCGAGCCATAGATCGTACACCTCGTGCGGGAGAATCACCGGCATCCGGTCATGTACATCCTGCATCAATTCGTTGGGTTTAGTGGTAAGGATGGTACAACTCTCGGTCATCTGTCCCTGTGGACTCTTCCATCGCTCCCACAGCCCAGCAAATGCGAACACGGACTCATCGGCCAGCGTGAAGCAGAAAGGAAGTTTCTCTTTGCCCACGCGCTTCCACTCGTAAAATCCATCGGCAAGAATCAGACAGCGGCGCGAGCGTAGCGGATCACTAAACGAAGGCTTCTCTGTCACCGTCTCGGAGCGTGCATTGATCATCTTGTAGCCGATAGAGGCATCTTTGGCCCACGACGGGATCAAACCCCAGCGCAGCGTTGACAGGACGCGCACGGGTCGCACTGCATCCTGCCACACGGCAACAATCTCCTGCCCTGGAGCAACGTTGTAGCGTGGCACCCATTCGAGGTCGTCCAATACACAGTCCACATCGAACGCTGCTTCGACAATTTCTTTCTTTCTGGCCAACCGGAATCGTCCACACATTCGTACAGAGTATAGCTTTTTGCGTTTGGCGCAACTCGCTGAGTAATGGACGCCTTTGATAGTGGGGCGATGGCAAGAAAGACTCCCCCACTGGCGGGAGTCGGAGCGAAGTCGAAAACACGCCGATCAAGCCGTTTAGCTGCATAAATTGAGGGCTACGTCAGAAAGTCGTAGAATCAATGAACTCTGGTTGACATTGAGATTGAAACGTCCTATTTTCAGAGGGTTCCGCCGCGAGCTAACTTAAGCGACTCAAATCCATGGCATACCTTCCTTTCGCCACGGACTCCCCCTAGCGCGCAGACCGAACACGCGCCTCCGCTCTACGTGGCGCGGTGCAGCGGAACCTTGCTGATAGCGGTACCCAGCGGGCTGAATCTAAGAATCCGTCGAGGCGGGGGAACAACGTGTCCTACATTGATGACTACGCAGATGGTCTGAGCAGTCTGACGGCACAAGTCTTTGAGGATGAGGTATGCACGAGGCTGGAACATGTCCTGATAGGTTTCCAGCGCATTCCAGCCAAACCGCAGGGAGATGGAGGACTCGACGGCTTCTCTCATGGCGGGGAGCACGGATATTGCTGCTATGGCCCCATCCCCAACTCCTTCAAAAAACCAAAAGACCTGGAAGCAGATATCATTGGGAAATTCAGCAATGATCTGTTGCGGCTCTGTGAACTGTTTCGCGAGAACGAAAAGCTAGTCTGCAAACCGAATCTTGCGTTACCCAAGATTCTTCCAAACGGAGTAAAGCTAAAACAGATTGTGCTTATTGCAAACTGGTTTGAGAGCCACAATGTAATCGGCCCACTTCACACCGCGTTTAAGACGTTTAAGTCTAAAAGTAAGTGTGCCTTTGTCGATTCGGACGCTCAGATTAGGATCATCGGCCCGAAGGAATTCGCGCAGCACTATCATGCCGATGAGGTTGCGATATTGCAGCTTGCAACGCGCTTGGTAATTTCAAAAATCCAAGTAGCGGCAGCTACCGTTGACATCGCCGATCCCAAAGAATTCGATAATAAAATGGCGGTGCTTCAAGAGATCCGTCCAGACAAGCTTTCGGTAATTGAGATGTTCGCAGAGCAACTCCGAACCAGTTGGCGATCGAATCTGGCCTTTGAGCAGGAGCTAGATTCCACACTCCCAGGTCTTCATCAAGCCCTAGAAGATGGTCGGCGTCGCATTCTGGGAAAGGTTCTTCAACGCATGATGAAATCCGAAGAACCGTGGAACGAACTTGTCGATATGGCAGCAGAAGCACAGGCAATACTAAAATCCGACTTTAATCAGTATGGCTCGTTACTGGAAGATCTGAGCTTAGGTGAAGTTGCAAGATTGATAGGCGAATGCCCCATCGGTTGGGAGAAACCAAACTAAGCCAATGGACGCCTCACAGAACCCACTTCGTCTTCTCGCCGAACTGTTATCTGGCCGCGCAAAGCCAGTAATCAATCCTGAGCGATTCGCACCCTCGGCAACGTACGACCTCGCCTATCGCATGGCGATCACTTCTTTGACCTTCCGAATCCATGCTAAAGCGAACGGCGAGAATTCCACCAGAATTGCAGCAGATCGTCTCAAACTCTACCAGTTCCTCGCCCAGCGGCCATGGTTGGTTCCCACGATTAAGAGTTGGGCTGAGTCACGCAAGGACGCTCAGCTTTCGATGCTCTCATCGGATCGTTTACGTCGAGGTTACTTGGGAGATGTAAATCACGACAATGTCGTGAGCTACATGATCGCGAGGGGGATTCTCAAATGGAATGGCAATTTCTTGGAAGAGGGCAATAACAGCCAGTACATTGAAATCATCTACTCGGAAGCGATAGAGCGGAAGCTCTTCGCTTCCGAACTTGCAGCGCTTGACTCGCTCCGCTCGATCCGTATCACGAACGAAATGCTGGGGGAACCATGATCCGACTTACGTCCATCAAGGTAAGAGGCGTTTCCGCAAAGGGCCCTTTTGAGGGAGAAATCACACTCGGACCCGGCATCCAGGTATTGTCCGCAAAGAACGCATACGGGAAATCCCTAGCTGCAAAAGCCGTGGTTTGGTGCTTTGGGGCGGAAGCGATCTTCGGCGTGCCTTCGGGGGACGCAGGCTTTTTTCCCGATGCGATTCGAGAAGAAATCGATTTTGGCGATGAGCGTGGAATTCAAGTGCTTTCTTCTGAGTGCTCGATTCTTCTTGAACGCTCGGACGGTAGCTCGATTCGTGTAACAAGACCGGTGATAGGAAAAACGGGCCTCCTCACAATAGAGGAACAATCAATCCTTGATCCAACGATCCGCAAGACTATATATCAAAACACAAAGCGGAGCATGCAGGACGACACTGGCGGATTCCAGAGTTTTCTTTTCGACTGGATGGGATGGCCGCGGACGACATTAGCCACCTTCAAGGGAACACCTTCTGAATTGTACGTCGAGAACCTGCTTCCAACTTTCTACATTGATCAAAAGGAGGGATGGACCAACATCCAAGCACTTCAGATTGCCCGTTACGGACAGCTGCAGATTTCTGAGGTAGCCATCGAGTACGCATTGGGCGCATTGGATCAGGTCAAACTCAGGGTGGCGCAGCAGGAATCTGCGCAAAGGCGAGCAGCTTTGAAGCAAATTGCTGAGGCGACCGCAGCCAGAGTTACAGCTCTACTCGCAGCACGCGGATGGACAATTGAGTGGTCGAGTTTTGGTTCTGTTAAGGATGTGGCTGCCCGGTGGGCGCTGAAGGGTCTTCGGGAGGAGTTGAAGGCGCGTCAGAACGTTGACTTGGATAAACGGACCAAAGAGCTGAACGAAAAAATCGGGAAACTTAGAAAGGCACTAACAAGCGACCCCATCGATCCGGCAAACGTGTCAGCTCTTGCGGGTGCCTCCCAGCGAGCCATTGAGCTAAAGAATCAACGCCATCAACTGAACAGTGAGCTGAACACGCTGCGCTTGCAATACACTCAGGCACAGAATCTGATCGGCAGCCTTGAACAGCGCATTCAGTCAGCGTCAGACTTGGCCAGGCTAAAGGAGTCCGGGGTAGGCAGACTCGATGAGATGGAGTGTCCAACATGTCATCGGGATCTTGACCCAGAGACGTTCGCCCTGTCAGTGCAGACCGGTGCCGAGGTACATGCACACGTTGCAGCACTGAAGCGTGATCGGGCTTTAATGAAGAACAACCTCGATGCGCTTGCTTCGTCCATAAGAACCAGAACAAGTGAAGTGAGTAGTTTGGACGAGAAACTACGCGACTCACAACGGACGCTTACAACGGTTACAGATGCTATTGGAACAGTCCGAGAGCAGCTTGCCAACAGAGCCGCAGAATTGTCGGCAGCTGAACGGGAATTAGACCGTGTTGATGAATGGAAGAGGGAACTCGCTCAACTCCAATCGGAGATCGACAAATGGATTTCCGACGTTAAGTTGCTGGGTGATCTTGATTCCGGTCACACCGACATCGAAAAACGGCGCGCAACGTTGCGAGACGCCCTCGCAAAATACCTTATTGAACTTGGACACAGTAGTGTTACTGAAAGCAATGTCGGAACGCTACGGTTGGACGAGCAGTACACTCCATTTTTGGGTTCCCGGCGCATGCTCGCACTCGGTTCTGCGAGCGATCAATCACGCTTGGTTGCTGCATTCAGCCTTGCGTTAGCTGAAGCATCTGTTCAACTTGGCGGATTTCATCCAGGTATTGTTCTCCTCGACGAACCACTACAACAGAATCCCGACAATCCCCATCGTGATTTGCTATTCACAGCTTTAAGCAACCAGCTTAGCCGGAATACAGGATTCCAAACCGTAATATTTACGTGGCTTCCAGACAGTGATGTAGCCAGGCTCCGAACTGCAGGGATACCAGTGCTAGAAGCAGAGGGAAGTCACTTTCTAAGGCTCTTGTCTCCTGCCGCAAACCGATCTTTAGAACAAAAGGAGGGGGCTGCATCCGAAGAGCCAGTCTCGGGAGAAACCCCGGAAAGTGGCGACAGCCCGGAACTTGAGGCAGGCCACGGTGAGAGCAGTGCAGCGGAAGAGCCCTCCCAAGAAGAACCGGAAGCACCGGAGAGTGCTTAAAAATTCGACTTGGGCGATGATGAATGAGCGTTGAAGGCTGAGGCTCTCTTCCCCGCCTCCACTCCTTTCAGCAAACATCAGAAACCTTCGACTTCGAGCCCGACCGTTAATCGCCAGGTTCGAACTCAGAATTTTTGAAGCGGAGCACATTGCAGTTTTCCTTCACTGCGCGTTGCACCGAATCCTCAAATCCCTCATTTGAATCCGCCTGAATATCCACGACGATTTTCACGCGCACTCCGGGACGCGAGGTGAATTGAAGCAGGACTTCGTCCACAATGTCGGAAAATTGCTTCTTTGCCAGAACCGGATCGAGTTCGATAGCTCCGTAAAATCGGCAGGCCCTTTTCGGAGAACTCATCGCTGGAGAAGGTTTAGCCCCTCCGGATGTCGGCCCACCCGCAGAAGAAGGCGTGTCTGCCGGAATAGTGGGCGACGTTGGTTTCGGCTCCGGCAGGGCAGACTTAAGCTTCTCGGCGTAGGCGGCGGCTGCGAGCGGTTCAATCAACAGACACGAGTCCAGCATGATCAGACTATTCTGCCCGAAGGTGAATCCTGCGTACGTATCCCCTTCTCTTGCTTGTGCTAACCCAAAGAAGTCACGACTGCCTGCGCCCGCAATAAGTGTGGATCGAAATACCATGTCATCCTTCAGCCGCGGTAAATAGAGGTATTGACATGTTTTTTGCCAGACATCGAGTGCGCTGACGTCCGTCACTCCATCCTTCCAAAACCAAGCCTTCAACATGGCATTCAGATGAACGGGAGCCCACTCGCTAATCAAGAGTTCATTCTCGGTCATAACCCGGTCGATCTCCTGAGTCAGGTTCGATGCACCGGGATTCACCGGAAAACTCTCCCACCGAACCTCTGAAATCCCCTTTGCCTGCGGTTCCTGCACAGGCGTCAACAGCCACTTGTAGGTTTCGCGTACAGTCCGCTTGACGGTTTCGTTGGCATTCTCAAGACTCTTGCCAGCTTGCCTAGCCTGAATTTGGTCGAGATTCAGTGTGAGGTCTTTGATGTCTGCGACAATAGATTCCCAGGCCAACATCGAACAGACCTGGTCCTCCACACGGCTTACCGTGTCGCTATCGGCTGCAAGGAAAATCAATCTATTCTGCTTCAGGCGAGGCTGGTCCCCGCGATTGCTCAGAAGCTCTGTAGCTGCTTTTACCGCAGCACCGGGTGCAGAGCGATTGAATGCTGCCTCTGGTGAGAGCACAACAAGGTGTAACCGCCAATCATCGGGAATATCACCGCTCGGAGTAAAGACGTGAACCCCAGCGAACACTCCGGGAGCGAAGCTCCGCTGCACGCAGTCACGAATCGTCGGCAGAATGTGTTCTTTCTTCTGGAAACGTCGCTTGCGATCTTCCATCTCGCGGCGAAGGTTTGGCCGCGTGTCGAACCAGTAGCGGTTGTTGGCACTATTCAGATAGTGCAACCGGTCAGCCAAACGTCGCAGAGCGTCTTTGTAAAGACCAACCTGCTGTCCCGGCTGCGCGACACCCAAGTAGACGCGCTCCGCCTCAACACCCCTTACGGTCAGATTCGCGGTGGTGCTTGGCGCGCTACCTAAGAAAATTGTGCGGGCGGAACGGCGGCATGCCTGAACGCTGCCGAACCGTGTATCGCTGACTTCGATCTCAGTCGTTTCCGCGCGATCCCCGTCAATGTCACCTTCCACCACCGGATCCCAACCTTGCGGCAGGTAGTAGATCGCCTCATTCCTGCAGTCGGCATCATAGAGAGGCAAACTTCCAGGCATAATTAGGGGATCGTTGTTGCCGTCTTTCCAGAGCCGGTAGATTACCTTGGCCATCAACTTCAACACGCCACGGGTGCGCTGAAAATTGTCTAGCGACGACCAGTCTTCGTAGAGCCGGTCGAAAACCTCGGGGTGTATCGGGTACGCATTCACCAAGCGGTCGAAGTAACGGCTTTCCTGTGTCTCGCGGGGGAAGTCCTCTCCGTTCGCAATATAGAAATCCGCAAACGCCCGGCACACTGCCTCAGCTTGGCTGCTGTCACTAATATTTGAAAACAGCCGCCTGCGAACAATCTCGAAAGCCTCTTCCGTCGCAACTGGCTTCCATAAGGCGTGGACACGCCCCACCGTCTTTTCAAGCGACTGTTGCGCTTTGGACGAACGCTGCTCCAGCACATCACCGAGAACATCCATTGCCTTTCGGCCGCGTGCGCTGCCTGCCTCGGATTCTTTCGACTCCGGCACCGAAATCAGGAGAACCGCCTTCGGTACGGCCTTCAGTGCCTGTGTCAGATTCTGTATGAATGTCAGGTTGGAATCAAAGCTTCCGCCGGGATAGCTCTTGCCTTCTTCGAACTGGCGAACGTAGGCGACGAGTTCGTCAACCAAGATAACAACAGGCTGCTGCGCCGAGAGAAGTGATTCCAGAATTGAGGAATCTGGCGCTGTGCCGTTCTCATCGCTCGCTTGAACTTTGCTGTAGCCTTCCGCGCCATCAAGTTGCCAGGCCAGTTCTCCCCAGAGCGTATGGGCCGAAATACTATCGTGTATCTTTGGCTGACTTGGCGAGAACCGCGTACCGTCAAGCACGACGATCTTGGCCTTTGTCAGTTCCGTGATCCCGGCAGCGTCCAAAATTGGCGCAATGCCTTGTAGATCACTGGCAGCAACCTCGCCTTTGGCCAAGTGATACACGGCGAGCATCGTATGCGTTTTGCCACCACCGAATGCGGTTTGCAACTGGATCACAGGATCGCCGCCGCGTCCGGAAAGCCGCTTCACCACCGAATCAAGCAATAGCCGCATTCCTGCTGTAATGAACGTGCGCTGGAAGAATAGCGCGGGGTCCTGATATTCAGCAGTGGCGGTCTTCTCGTGTACGCGCGACAGATCGGCGGCAAATTCCGACTGCTGGAACGTACCCTTCAAAACATCTTCGTGGGGAACAGCAAGCTCGCGCCAAGGTTTCAGGCCCATTGTTGTAGTTGCTCCAATTTTCTAAAACATCTCGGACTGCGAGAAAAGTTGACCGCTTTCGTTGGCAGCTCGCTCAATGGCGGACCACGCACCGATCAATTCATTGTAAGAGCGAGCGTCTTCTGCCCAACCCTTTCGTTCACAAAGCGTATACAAACGGTAAGCAAGGGCGCGGATCGGTTCGGCCCGCATCGGCATTCCCGCCAACAAGTTTCCGGCGGTAGCTTCGCCTTCTTGATTCAGCGCACGAATAAGCTGGTGCATCGCCTCCCAGATTGGCGTGCTATTGTTTTTCTCCGCAGTCCAGTCTTTGGCAAGATCGGTCCACCGCAGAAGGCGGACGCTACCACCGCCGCTCTCCACTACTCCCGCTTGGTGCAGGCTACCTATACTCGTACCCTTGGCGCGAGCTAGAACATCGGCTTCGCCGTACTTGCCCTCGTTCCAGCCGTAGCCTTCAAACCAGCGCAGGCAGAACTGCGTATCGTGATCGAAGTCATCCTCAGCCAGAAAGCGGTTGATCAACTGCAAGGCAGTGCGCACAGGCATCGGCTTGCCATCAGATTCGAGCACCGCAGAGTATTTGCTGAAGATCGCCATGCCCGGACCGATCATTGCCTGTGAAAGATCGACCGGAGCCACTGGCGAGTTCACGCCAGCACCAGTCATTTCCACCAACGCTTCTGGAAGGACTACATTCAACTCGCGTATGAATTCGCGCCGTGAGATGGTTGGTGCACCCGCAGCGCGCTTGCGACAAACCATGATGATGCTGGAGGCAAGAGCATTGGTGCCCGAGCCAATCATGCGATTTCCTAGCTCAGTCCGCATTGGCCATGTTCCTGTCAGTGCGAAGCCCGCCCGTAGTACAGCTTCCAAAAAGGTTTCCCACCCAGCACTGGAAGTCCCCGTTTCGGCTGCTGTTTCCGATTGCTTGAACGCATAGTAGATCGTCACTGGAAAGGCTGGGTGTGCCTGCTCGGCAATGTTGTGGATTGCCTTGGTCATTCCGTTCAAGAAGAATTGCTCTGCCTGTTCTTTTCCGCCGTGCCGGTATGGCGTGGCAACGAGTTCTTCAACTTTGGGAACAGCAACAGTCGCATACAAAGTCGGGAAAATCGGCTTTAGACTGCGCCGAAGCCATACATAGAAAAAATCTGATAGGTCGGCATAGCCAATGTTGTCGTAATAAGGCGGATCGCTCGACACAATCTTTAAAGCACTCAACGATTGACTCTGGGCATCAGCTTGAAGAGCATAACCTGCAGTTGCGGCAGGCACATTAAGTAACGCCTTCGCCATGTTCCCCAAACTGACGGTGTAGTCGCCGGCTGCTTCCGCGAAAACGTTATTCTCGGCAAAATCCCAGATCATCGGAATAGCTTGACGCCCGAAAAGATTTCGAACCTGAGTCTTTGTGACTTCCCAACGACAAAGTGAGTTGCAAATATCAGTAAGCCGACTAAGCCCGATTGCCAGATATAGGCTTATCGCTTCAGCATAGGCAGTGGCGCCAGTGCCTCCACCATCCAGGGCAATCTTGTCGTCGTCCAATTCTGCTGCGATCGCGTCTTGATAGCAGCGTTTGCTTGCTTCCAAGACTAAATCCGAAAACGTGTTTAGCGCGACAAGTTGTCTCGATGTGAACAGGTCACTATAGCTCTTCAGTCCATAGAGGGGAGGAGAAAACCAGCGGGGATTCGCCGGCATAGCCAATTCGGGTTTCCATTCAGGTTCTGCTTTTCTGGCAATCGCCTCGTGCTCAGGCTGCGGTGTCAGGTATACACGCCCGTTTTGACTTTCAGCCACTATGGCCATGAGTTTTGCACCCATGCGTCCTGCGTTTGCCTCAGAGTAGATATGCGTTGGTTCGATTGGGGACTTCGACATTAGGCATCGAAAATTGGCGCCCCTTCCCAGCTTCGTGCCGTTCTCTGCACCCTCGACGGGGACGCCCATCTTCACAACAAACTTGTATGTGTCGCCCTCGAATAGCGGTTCAACGTACGCCTCTTTGCCGATCTTTGAAGACAGGACAAACGCAGAGACCAGCGGTACATCCACATGCGAGTGAGCAGGGCTGGGGCTCTTAACAGTCCTTGCCCACAGCCAAGCAATAACCGTCAATTTCTTGCCGATGAGGGATATTAGGTCAGGCCGTTCTTGGGCCATCTCGGGCGTGATTTCTATTTTTGGATATAGGTGCCCAATACGTTTTGCGGCCTGTTCGCGCATCCAAGCGCCATAACGCCGAACATCTTCCGCCAGCCCGGACGCACCCGGCCATGACTCAGCCATCCGCCCCTGTTTTTCACCTGCGGGCAGAGGTCCCACTGGAGCGCGCCCAGCGAACTTCGGCGGAATCTCGATCATCGCTTTGT
>Ga0224528_1000464_pt1 | contig 31014 bp, 26 predicted proteins | sample CBST25metaG_2_FD_179888 | JGI IMG/M metagenome (GOLD analysis project Ga0224528, IMG submission 179888) | Peat soil microbial communities from Stordalen Mire, Sweden - C.B.S.T25 | ecosystem: Environmental > Terrestrial > Soil > Wetlands > Peat | place: Sweden: Norrbotten County, Stordalen Mire...
ACGCGGCTATCGCAACCTCACCTACCTGCTATTGAAAGCACAACGGCTGGCTGCCACAAGAACTCAACTCGTCGCTTTCCGGAAAGCCGCGTAAAACGCATGCTTTTACAGATTCTCGTCAAGAGCCGAAATTTGCGTACTGGCCTTGACCGATGCCGCGACTAGAGTATCCCTGGCGCGTAAAGGCGTAATGCAGATTGTTAATGATATTTGGCGATAGATTCCAGGTGTACCCCACAACAAAACCCTTGCTGTTATCCGTACCGGCGGAACTGGCGGGCTTCCCTGGAAATTGAGGTGCCTCGGAGCTTCTGTCGTTTTGCAGATTGCCGCGAACAAAGATCCACTGATTGCGCGACAGGGTAAAATCAAGGCGCGCGATGTATGTATTGAGTGTCTTTGGACTGGGAGCCGACCATGTGTAGGAAGCCGTATTCAGCCCGTCGCCAGCAGTGACACTGTTGGACGCCGGATATTCATTCAGCACTGCCAACACGTATGGATCCACGCCAGCGCCCCATGGGCAAGTGCCATTCGCTGAACACTTCGGATCCATCTGTGCAATTTGCGCCGGACTGAGTTCGACATTCGTGGTCACTCCAGCCACGGTGTGCGGATACTGAATGGCTCCGGCGCGCATCGAAGCTGATGGAACCGTCAAAGTCTCCTGCTGTCCTTCTTCTGCCCTCTGGCCTTCATAATTCACAAAAGCGAAAGCCTTGTTTTTTTTGATTGGACCGCCCATCGATACTCCGAAGGTATTGTGAACAAGTTTTGCTGGCACATTGGGCCGCCCGTTTCCCAACTCCGCTTGCTTGTTGAACCAGTTATTCGCCTCGCCCAGTGAGTTTCGATTGTACTCATAGATACTGCCGCTGAGTTTGTTGGTGCCGCTTCTTGTCAGCAAGGTGACTTGCGCGCCAGACGAGCGCCCGGTATCAGCGCCGAAGCCAGCCGTGGTAACGCGAAATTCGGCCACGGAATCAAGTGTCGCGCGCAGCACTCCGCTGAAAGCATAACCGCGCACTTGATCATTGTTGTCCACTCCGTCCAACGTTATATTGCCTTGATCGGAACGACCGCCGGCAGAGGCTCCGCTACGGCTGTCATGGCTCTGATTGATGCCCGATCCAAGATACAGAACCCCCGGCTGTAAACTCAACAATTCTGGAACATTACGCCCCTCCATTGGCAGCGCCTCAATCGTTGCGCGGTTGACCGCATCTCCCATGCTTGCGTCTACAAGGTTCAATGAAGAAGCACCGGCGTTCACCACCACGATTGTGCTCACAGCCTGCACGGAAAGCAAAAAACTTATGGTCGTGGGCTGATTCACCGGCAACTCGACCTTCTTGGACTGCGGTGCAAATCCGTTTTTACTGACCGAGACAGTGTAGCCGGCAGAGGGAATTTGCAGGAACTGGAATCCGCCATCGCTATTTGTTATGCGCGAATTCCTGAACCCCGTCGCCAGGTTTTCCAAAACGATCTGGGCACCGGTAACGATGACACCGGAAGAGTCCGTTACACTTCCTCGCAAAGAGGAAGCGGCTCCCTGGGCCATCGCGCTGACGGAGGAACAGAGAAGCAAAAGGCCCACGAGTAATTTCCATTGCTTGCGCAAGGTATAACTCCGAATGCGCCTCATAAAAGTCCTGCCGCGCGGTCTTTGGTCGGCAGATGAAAATCTGTCGCTACCATCCAAACACGATCTATCACGACCGCAACCTGCCCACTGCCAGTTACCAGATTGTGCGCAGAGTTGCTTTTACCGCTCCGCTCTCCATTAAAAACGAGCATAAATATTTTTCTCAAACCTATTTGCATGCCTCGTCCAGACGCACACATGCGCCATCCGGGATTCATGTGGCAGCTTCCGATTTTGATCCGGGTGGATCATCTCAAGACGCGCGCCTGCTCTCCCATCGAAGCCAGACTTGCCGAAGAATAGCGTCTGGCAGGTCTCCTGACTCGCGTATCATTGGTCTCCGAACCGCCTTCCCAGAGAGAAGTTCCTCCAGTGGCTTGTAGTTCGGACCTCGGCGCTCACAGTTGCGGGGCAGTGGCGGATTCAAACCGCCTTCCCTCAACCAGATAAGGCTATTATCTGATGCGCGGCGAACCAGCGTCAAATCGAATTACCTGCTTCAATGAATCGGTTTGATTCTCGTGCGCATGCAGGGCGAGCCTCATCGCCTGTTATTCAATATGTTGTATTCTCACACCAGGGAGTCAGTGAGGAAATATTTGAGAGAAACATTCATAGAATCGACATTTGGTGGATCGGCATTTGGCCATGCGGGAGAATTTTTGCAAGGCGTGATTGGCGATAAGGATGGATTGCACCGGATCTTGATTTCGCTTCCTGCTCCGGAGTTGCATTCGAATGCAACTTTCAAGGTTTCCGGAGGCAGAGAGCTTACGATCATTCCCCAGTGGAAGCAGAAAAGTCTCAAGGCCTTTCAACTGGCGTGGCTCCATTTCAGCAGTACGGCGCCTCGCGGCACACTCTCCATTCAAAGCAACATTCCCGTTTCGCGCGGGATGGGCTCTTCAACCGCGGACTGCGTAGCAGCAATACGAGCAGCCGCCTTGTTTTGGAATTGCGAACTGCCGCAGGAGCAGATTGCGATGCTGGCGCATCGGGCGGAGTGTTTCAGCGATGCAACGATGGTGGAGGATCGTCTTGTTGTTTTTCAGCATTGCGAAGGCAGAATCCATGAATATCTTGAAGGAGCCATTCCGAATTTGCAGCTTCTGGTTGTGGAACCCAAGGTCGGCAGGCGCACAATCGATACGGATTTGCTTGTGAGGCCGAAATATTCCGAAGCAGAGATCCGCCAATTCTCTGAGTGCCTAGTCCGCTTTCGCCATGCGGTCGCAACCAATGACTTGCGCGAGATTGCCTGCATTGCGCGCATCAGCGCGCGCATCAATCATAAATATCACCCCAAGCAGAGGGCGGTAGAAATTGAGCGGATTGCAGCTGAATCCAACGCGCTGGGCGTGGCGGTTGCGCATAGTGGAGACATCCAGATACTGCTCTTCCATCCCGCTTCGCTTGACGAAAAGGTACTGCACGAGGTCGGCAGTAAACTGGAAAAGATTGACATGAGATGTTGGCGAAGACTCTCGACAGTTTTCAAACCGAAGGCTGTATTGCCCGCCTCCCGCACTAACGGACAAACAGCAACCGGACACCGCACAGAAACAAGGAAAGCAGCAGCGCTGTTATGAGCATCAGGCGAACCGCAGCGGAGATGTGGCGTCTCTGCAAGCTCTCAAGGCTTTCTCCGAGCAGAGGTGCCTGTAATAGCTGGCCTTGGCGGAAGAGCGGACCGCCCAGTTGCACGCCGAGTGCGCCGGCCGAGGCTGCTTCGCTGAGGCCAGAGTTGGGACTTGCATGTTTGGCGCCATCGCGCAGCCCGTATCGCCAGGCAAGCCTGGGATGCAATCCGGTAAACGCCGCGGCCAGCGGGATGAAGGGCAGCGTCAAGCGCGCGGGAATCCACGCTGCTAAATCGTCCATGCGCGCCGAGGCCCATCCAAAATACAGATAGCGCTCATTTTTGTAGCCAAAGATCGAGTCCAAGGTACTGATGGCTTTGTAGGTCAGTGCGCCAATCGGACCAAGGAGAAATGCAAAGAACAACGGCGCCGTGACGCCATCCACGGTATTCTCGGCTACGCTTTCGATAGCCGCGCGAACTACGCCGCGCTCATCCAGGGACGCTGTATCCCTGCCAACCATTCTTGCGACAAGCGCTCGCGCTGATTCGAGATCGTTCTTCTTCAGCGCCTTGTTCACGCTCCGGGCATGACTCGCCAAGTCACGAGCGGCGAACGTGAAATAAAGCAAAATAATCGAAGCCGCATCGTGCCACCCGGTTCCCGCAAATCCGGCAACAAATATAACGCCACAAGCCAAAAGCGCCGCGGTCGAAATAACCACCAGAGCGGTAAGCACTCCGGCCGTTCTTGCATTGGGAATGCTTCGCCGCATGGGCGCTTCCAGCGATGTCGCAGCCCAGCCAATCAATCGGACGGGATGCGGCAGCCAGCGGGGATCTCCTACGAGCAGGTCGAGGACAATTGCAATTCCGATCTGAAGTTCAACTCTCATCTAAGTCCCATCAGCGAATAGACGCGCTCGATTGGCAGGCATTCGCGAACTCTTTGCGCCAGACGCTCCAAGGCGGGTTCCAAGTCATAGGGCGCAACAACCCGTTGCAGCAGAGCCATGCCTGCCCTAGTGCGCATGCGGTCCAAAAATGCGCGGCGAAATTCATCGGCGTCGAAGACGCCATGCAAATAACATCCCCATATCATTCCATCGAGCGTTCTTGCGCCCTGCGCCTGTCCGGTCTCATCAATGAAAGCGGGAAGCGAGTCTCCCAGGTCAGTCTTCCCATGATGTATCTCATATCCGAAGAGGGCGCATTGAGTGGCAAGATCGCGACCGCGCGTTCTTTTTAGAACCTTTTCTTCCGCCAGCGTGGTGCTTACAGAAAGCAGTCCCAGCCCCTGGACTCTTTCGCCCGCGGACTCCAAGGAATGCGGATCGTCGATGCGATTACCCAGCATTTGGAAACCGCCGCAGATGCCGATGATCTCGCACCTCCGGGCAGCGGAAAGAATCTCGAGAGCCGCAGCAATACCATTCTCGCGCAATGCATGCAGATCACCGGGTACGTTGCGGCTGCCGGGAAGAATCACTGCGTCGGGTGCGCCTAACTCAGCGGCCGAGCGAACGATGCGCAGACTAACATCAGGCTCCTGGCGCAACGCATCGCAGTCGGTAAAGTTGGAAATATGCGGCAGGTCTATCAGCGCGATGTCGAGCTTGTCTTCTTTGCGCATCGGCTCGTTGCGCGACTCCTTGAAGCTGACCGAGTCTTCCTCCGGCAATCCAAGGTCGTGGAAGAAGGGCACAACACCGAGCACAGGCCGTGCTGTGTAACGTAACACGTATTCGTGCGCCGATTGCAACAGCGATACATCGCCGCGAAAGCGGTTGACGATGAAGCCTGCCACCTGCGCGCGTTCAGGCTCACTAAAAACATCCATGCAACCGATGAATGAGGCATAGAGGCCGCCGCGATCAATGTCGCCCACCATGAGCACCGGCGCGTGAGCATGGAAAGCCATACTCATGTTGACTATGTCATGCGCTTTGAGATTGACCTCGGCTGGGCTGCCAGCGCCTTCCAGAACCATCGCATCGTGCTCGCGCGCCAGCTCGTCATAGGCGTTATGAACAACAGCGATGAGTTCTTTCTTCTTGCGAAAGTACTCTCGCGTCTCCATGTTCGAAAGAGGCTTGCCAAGAACGATAACCTGGCTTCCTGTATCGCTGTTGGGCTTGAGAAGAACAGGGTTCATCCGCACGTCGGGCTCAAGCCTGCATGCCTGAGCCTGCAATGCCTGCGCGCGGCCGATCTCTCCACCATCGAGAGTGACATAAGAGTTCAAGGACATGTTCTGCGCCTTGAAGGGCGCGACACTAAAACCATCCTGCAGAAGAATGCGGCAAAGTGCCGCGGTCATCACGCTTTTGCCGCCGTTGGAACTGGTCGCCTGAAACATGATTGACGGAGTTGGACGCATACGCACGATTGCAGGCGCACCGTACAGTTCCGACTCCAAAGCTTCGCAGAGGCGCGCGTTCTCATCCTGTGTGCGCACGGCAACTCGAAAGTGATTCTTTCCAAGAACACGAAAGTTGTCGCAGACGCGAATCGCAATGCCGCGAACGAGGAGGCGGCGAGCAAGTTCGGCCGCGCTGAGGGTTTTGTTCCGCAGACGCAGTAATAAAAAATTTGCCTCGCCGGGATATACATGCAAACTCGTTATCCGCTTCAGTCTTGTGGCCAGATCATTTCGCAGGCGGCCTACGTCACTACGCGTTTGTCTCAAATAGTCTTCATCATGCAGCGCCGCTGCGCCCACAACCTGCGCCAGCGTGTTGACGCTCCACGGCGGCAGAGAGTGATTCAATCGCGTGATGATGCCAGCATCGGCAATGGCCAGGCCTAGGCGCAGTCCGGGTATGGCAAAGTTTTTTGTAAGTGAAAGCAATACAATTACGTTCCGAGGGCGCGCGCGTGTCAAGGAGTCAAAATTCCCGACAAAATCTCCAAAGGCTTCATCGATGACAAAAGTATGTTGCGGATAACGCTCTGCCAGCGAACGCAGCTCGTTGGCTGAGAAACTGCGCCCAGTGGGATTATTAGGCTGCCCGAGAATGACAGCCCCGCCATCAACAATCTTCGACAGAAGAGTCTCCAAATATCGAAGATCGAGAGCAAAATCACTTTCTTCAAGAAGCTGCAAAGAGATGACTTCTACGCCATGCTGCTCCAATGCGGCGCGGTAGTCGCTATAACAAGGCTCGGCGATCACACCACAGCGCGCTTTTAACACAGCGGACAGAGCATAGAGCAGCTCGCTGGAACCATTGCCAACAGCAATCTCCTCAGCAGACACTTCATAGTGTCGCGCCGCTGCTTCCCGTAACTCCAACGATTCTGGATCTGGGTAGTGGCGAAGGTCTTCAATGGATGCGTTCACGACCGAGCGCAGCCACTCGGGAAAACCAAGTGGGTTGAGATTGGCCGAAAAATCCAGAATCTGAGCACTGTTTTTTCCAGAGGAATTTTGAATTTCGCGCAGATTGCCACCATGAGTCCAGAGTTTGTTCATGCGTCACCTTGGCAGATCGTTGGAACACAGCAAGAGTAATACCGTCGTTTCTGCCAGCGTGCAGATGGCTCCCAGTGTATCGCCCGTGAATCCATCAATTTTTTGTTTACAGATGCGGCAAAAGAGGAACGTGATGAGAAGCGCGGCAAGTGCGGCGGCTACTCCCGTCAAGCGCAGGGTGAGCCAGGCAGTTGCCAGCAGAAAAGCACTCGCCCAGACGATATAGCCTTTTGAACGCGGCGCGAAGATGCTTACCAAACCCTCTGGCCGCGCATAGGGAAGAGCTGTCATGGCAACAATAATGGCGCAACGGCCCGCGACTGGAGCCAGAAGCAATGCGCCAAAGAGCAATTTAGGGGGCAGAGAGGCGAGCGCCGCATACTGCGCAATCAAGACAAACGCGATAGCGGCAACGCCCATGGGGCCGCTGCGACTATCACGCATGATCTCTAGCGTGCGCTCGCGTTTGCGACTGCTAAAGAAACCGTCGGCGGTGTCGGCCAACCCGTCAAGATGGAGACCTCCGCTCAACAATGGCAGCAAGACAAGCAACAGTGCCGCACAGACCGAAGCAGGAAAGCAGCGTTGAAGCACCAACCCCGCAGAAGCCCATAGGGCTCCGAGCAACAAGCCTACCAGGGGAAACCAGGCAACGCTGCGAGAAAGCGAGCGCTCGTCGCCGCACCATCCTGCGGGAAGAGGCAGAATGGTCAGAAAGCCAAGCGCTGCAAAAAACGACTTCATCCGCGACTCACCTGTGCAGATTCAAAAGTCGCGACCTCGGTTAGAAGCCGAGCAGATGCCTCCAGCAGAGGCATCGTTAACGCCGCTCCCGTCCCCTCGCCTAGACGCAGACCAAGATTGAGCAACGGCTTTTTGCCGAGATGGCGCAATCCGACCGCGTGCCCGATCTCAGGGCTTTGATGCGAAGCGATCATCGAATCTGTCACAGCGGGGCAAAGAGCCTGTGCGATCAGCGCCGCGGCTGTGGTAATGAATCCATCAATGACGACCGGTTTGCGCTGTGCCGCCGCGCCCAGAATCAATCCTGCAAGGCCACCTATCTCAAAGCCGCCAATCTTGGCGAGAAGGTCGAGACCATCCTTGGCGTCTGGATGATTGATTACCAGCGCGCGCATGACAACTGCGACTTTGTTCTCACGTGCTTTGTCGTCAAGGCCTGATCCAGGGCCGGTAATCTCTTCTACGCTGCAACCGCAGATCGCCGCGTAAATGGCGCTGCTGGGCGTGGTATTTGCAATGCCCATTTCACCCGTGGCAAAGACATCAATTTCGCTTCCAAGCTGTTGCGCCACCCTGATGCCAGATTCCAATGACTGGATCGCTTGCTCTCGCGTCATTGCCGGACCCTGCGCAATATTCGCCGTACCCGATCCAACAGGACAGGAGATAATCGCACTCACAACCTCGGCGGGAAGGGCCGAGGCGATGCCCATATCAACCACTACAACACGCGCATTGCCCACACGCGCCATGGCGCTGCAGCCGGCCCCGCCATGCACGAAGTTGATAATCTGCTGAATTGTCACCACCTGCGGATATTTGCTGACGCCCTCGGCGGCAACGCCATGATCGCCCGCCATGACTACAACGGCGCGACGTGCAACAGCGGGCTGTAGACTGTCGGTCATACCCGCCAGATCCATTGCCAAATCCATCAACCTCCCCATCGCCCAATGCGGCATGGTCAGGTCGTCCAAATGCGCCTTGGCCTGACGACGCACCTCCAAGTTCTGCGGCTTAATATTGCGAATTGTTTCTTGCAACAACTTCATGACTAATTTCCTTTCAGGATCAATGGCTGACCACACGCAATCAAAATTGCGTTGTCAGCGCCTTCAGCAATGTTCTGGTTGGCCCGGCCCAGTAGATCGGCAAAGCGCCGCGCCACTGGATCAGCCGCGATGCCTCCGAAACCCACTTCATTGGTGACAAAGACAACGCAGGCAGAGATGACGCGGCAGGCTTCTAGCACTCGTTCACACTCGTTGCGCATATCATCTTCAGTAAATGAATGATGCTTTCGCTCAGCACTCCACATCAGATTGCTCGTCCATATTGTGAGGCAGTCAACCAGCAGAACATCGTAGTCCGTCGCAACCATAATTGCTTGCGAAAGCAATAAAGGAACCTCGGCCACACGCCAGTTATGTTGCGCACGCTCCTGCTGATGACGGGCAATGCGCAGCCGCATCTCTTCATCGACCGGTTCCGCAGTGGCGACGAAGAGTCTCCGGTCGCCCAGCGACTCTGCGCGCTGCAAAGCATAACGGCTCTTGCCGCTACGGATGCCGCCGGTAATCAGTGTGATCTTGCCCAACCGATGACTCTTTCTAAAAACAAAAAATCCTCTGCGCCAAAGCACAGAGGATGACGTATTCCATCCACTTCAAATGAGACAGGTGTCGAGTGCCATGACCCCATTCCACGAGGGCGCGGCAGGCTATCTCAAGTGGGCAGGTCTTCTGGCTCCTGAATCAACCAAGCGCGTGACCTTCCCATCCCTAGGACAGTGGCTTCCAGACGCTCTCATCAGTTACAGCGGCGGGACCGCGACGGAGTTGCACCGCCTTCCCTATTAAGCTCCCAAAGGAGCACCCACTGACAGAATAGCAGAGTGCCCATACTGGCGTCAGCCGCCAATTTCGCCCGCGGTGGCAGGTAAAATACAGGTGGATACCGAGGCACAATGAAACGAATCTTAATTGCTGGAACGGCCAGCGGCGTGGGCAAAACGACAATTACCCTAGCAATCGAGGCCGCATTGCGCAGGCGCGGCATGGTGGTGCAGCCTTTCAAATGCGGCCCGGACTATCTCGACACAACACACCACAGCGCGATCTGTGGTAGAACGTGCAGAAATCTCGATACCATTATGCTTTCGGCGAGCGAAAATCGGATTTCGCTTGAGCGCGCATCGCTCGGAGCGAACATCGTAATTGCCGAGGGAATGATGGGGCTTTTCGATGGATTTTCGGGCGGCTCCGATCATGGCAGCAGCGCGGAAATTGCGAAGATGCTTGATCTTCCGGTGCTCCTGGTCGTGGATGCTTCGAGTTGCTCGCGCAGCATTGCCGCCACACTGCTCGGCTTCTCAACATTCGACAAGGGCGTTTCTGTTGTCGGCGTCCTATTGAACCGGGTATCGAGCGAAAGTCATTTCCAGATGCTCTCCGAGGCAATTCATGGGACGGCCGATATTCCTATCCTCGGCTGGATCCCCAAAAACAGCGCATGGGCAATTTCAGAAAGACACCTTGGGCTTCATGACGCCAATGAACAGGCTTGGACAGAAGCCAAGGTGGATTCGCTTGCGGAATTTGCTGAGAAGCATCTTGATCTTGATATGCTCGTCAAGTTAGCTTCTGTAGCTGAGATTGCTGACACTTCGCCCGAGCCCGAGCCCAGCGCTCTGCTAGCGCCAATAGTGCGCATCGGCGTAGCTCACGATGAGGCTTTCAGCTTTTATTATGAAGATAACTTCGACTTGCTTCGAGACTACGGTGCTGAGATCGTGGAGTTCAACCCGCTGCACGACACGCATCTACCGGAGAATATTGATGCGTTGTACCTCGGCGGAGGGTATCCGGAGTTGCACGCGAAGTCGCTCAGTGAAAATCGCGACCTGCTTGGAGCAGTGCAGCGGTTTTGCCGCGCTGGCCTACCTGTATATGCCGAGTGTGGAGGAATGATGTTTCTGGCAAACACCATCGTCACCGATGGTGTTTCATACCCAATGGCGGGCGTTCTCCCATTGAGCATTGAAATGTCTGACCGGCTGGTAAAATTCGGATATGTCAAAGTACGCTTCAATCGCAACTGCATTCTGGGACCGGTAGAAACTGAAGCAACGGGGCACAGCTTTCATTACTCGAAGATACAGCCGGACGCTGAAACCGGTAGGTCCTATTCACTGCAATATCTCCGCTCGGGAAGGATGGAAGAGGAAGGATATTCCACTTGAAATGTCCTTGCCAGCTACGTGCATTTACACTTCAGAACGAATCACCAGTTGCCTCGAAATCTGATTCGCACCGCGCTCAAGTTACGTGCGCGGTAAACACTCGCGAAATAACAGCGTCGATGATCGAAGGTTTGATTGCGGTCAACGGCGCCCGCTGAAGCACTGGCCACGGATGTATTACCGATGGCAGGAACTGAGTCCGCGGATCAATTCCTCCAGTGTGCGATAAGAATTATCCACTGCAACAAGGTCGCGCTTGACAACAACGACCTGGCAATCTGCTTGCATGGCTGCCTCAAGTTTTTCAGGGACTCCGCCCACGCTCCCACTCTCCTTAGTAACCATCGTTCCAATCTTATGTTTACGTAAAAGATTGAGTGTATCTTCCATGGTGAATGGCCCACGCGCCGCGATTATCTCGCTCGCGTGCAAACTCAAACTTCTGCAAACATCTTCCGTCTCCTTGCATGGCAGAACGCGCGCAAAGATCGGCAGATGAGCTGCGCGCGCTGCACGCACATAGGTAGCAAGATTGCGCGATCCGACAGTCAGCAGAATCGACCGCTTCAATCCAACTGCTAGCTGTGCGGCCTGCTCGTGATCCGCAGCCATGAGCAGGTTGTGATAGACAGAAAGTTCACTCTCCGCACGAAGCCAGCGAAGGTATGGAACGCAGACCGCCGTGGCCGCCTGCTTCGCCGTAGTGTGCGCCTCCAAGGCGTAAGGGTGCATGGCGTCGACCAGCGCTTCAACCCTCTGATCGCAGAGGAGCGCAGCAAGTTGTTCCTTATTTAGTCGTCCACGCCGCAGCTGTACCTCCGGACGGTCAGGCAAAGCGAGAGGAACGTCAGTTGCCATGGAGACCAGCACGCGCTTGCCGAGATCCGCCAAAGCGGAGGCCATCATCGCCGTCTCACTGGTTCCCCCCATCAACAGAATCATAGCTTGTAGCCTCGCGGCGTGACCATATAGTCTGCGATCATGCGCGTCGTTGAATTTCCTATGATGACGACACTGCGCATGCCGATCTCTTCCTCTAAAAATGCGCCGAGTGTGCTGTGCACGATGCGTTCGTTCTCTAGCCCCAAGGCTGTGGCAATGCCGACTGGCGTGCTCGCGACGCGATGCTGCAGAAAGATGCGCGCGGCTTCCTCCAATTGACGCACGCGGCGATGACTGCGCGGATTGTAGAGCGCAACTACCATGTCCGCCTGCGCTACAGCTTCCAGTCGCTTTGCAATCTGCTCCCATGGAACGAGCAAATCGCTGAGGCTGATGGTTGCATAGTCAAGCATCAGCGGAGCTCCCAGGTGCGCCGCGGCGCAGCCTGCGGCAGAAACTCCCGGTACGATTTCGATCGCTATGTGAATGTCGAGCGCCGCGGCCTGCTCGATGGCCAATCCCGCCATGCCATAGACGCCCGGATCTCCCGAAGAAATCAGCGCGACCACTTTGCCGGAATCCGCCAGGCGCAAGGCTTCTTCGCAGCGCGCCGTCTCTTGCAACATTGCGCTGGCGATTACATTTTTTCCATTCAACAGATCGGCGATCATCTCAATGTATGAGCGATAACCGACAATCGCATCGCTGGCGGCGATAGCCGCTTCGGCGCGGTGCGTGCGGTCCAAAGCTCCTCCCGGCCCCACGCCTACAACGTAAAGCTTTCCTGCGCAATGGCCACCGTCACTTGGTTGAAAACAGTTTTCTGCAGTAATAGCGTTGTTCTCCTTCCGGCCAAAAGTGCTGCGGGCTCTGCTACTGCTGGCACACCGACACTTTTGCGCACAAACTCCGATTGCGAAACCTCCTGCTGACACGACGCGATCTGCGCCATGGACAAAAAGCGTATTGGGATTTTTAATTGTTCAGCGGCCTGCAACAAGCCCTCTTCATCGTGCTTGACTTCAGCTGAGGCAAGCAAACGAACACGAGCCAGCGGTATCATTGCCAAGCCCAGCGCGCTCTGAATCGCTTCCACTATTTGCCCGCACCCCGCGCCGCGGCGACAACCAATGCCAACGATCAGATCTTTCACCGCCTCGGTGGTCGTCGTTATTACCGGCTCGGCGTCGAAAACGTTGGCGACTCTGATCGCCAAGTTGTTTGCGCCGCCTTCATGTCCGCTGAGCAAGCTCACGGTCCATCGCGCGCCAACATCCATCACCACCACAGCTGGGTCAGTCAGTTTGCTGCTAACGCAATTCGCGAGCGAACGGACAACCACGCCGCATGGCGCGGCGTAGATTAACTCTCGATATTGCGAAAACAGTTTGCCTGTCAAATCGACGATACGCGCAAACCGGTCGCACTCCTCCGCCGTTGTAACTGACTCATGAACGAAGCAGTCAACCTCTACCAACGCTCGCAGCAAGCGTGGAATCAGCGCCGCGCCTTCTTGCGAAAGCGTAATGAAGGCTGTCTTCATGGCTTGCCCGCGCGACGATATCCGTGGGTAAAGGACGCATCGTAAAGTTTGGATGTATTGCGCGGACGCTCAAGCGCCTCGCCTACAAGGATCAACGCGGTGCGCGTAATCCACGTATCTTTCACCAACTCGGGCAGCGTTGACAAGGAGCCGCGAACAACTTTTTCGTCGGGCCACGACGCATGATAGATGAGCGCAGCCGGGCATTCGTTGCCATAGAAGGGTTCCAGATCTGCGCAAATTCGCGCCGCATTTTCCGTTGATAAATAGATGCACAGCGTAGCCTTGTGCTCGGCGAGTTTCATCAGCTCCTGCCCTGACGGCAACGGAGTACGACCTGCTGTGCGTGTCAGAATCACCGTCTGCGCAATCTCCGGCGCCGTCAACTCGCACTGCAGTGCCGCCGCAGCAGCTTGAAATGCGCTGATGCCGGGAATCATCGTAAACGCGATTCCGCGCTCTGCCAAAGCGTTCATCTGTTCGCCAATCGCGCCGTAGAGTGAAGGCTCCCCGGTATGGAGGCGGATCACATCAACATTTTTTGCTTGCGCTTCGATACAGAGTGCGATGATTTCTTCCAGGCACAGATGCGCCGAATCGTGCCGCGCGCAGTCTGCCGGAAGCAGATCGAGAATCTGCGGATTTACCAGCGAGCCGGCATAAATACAGATCTTCGCCTGCCGCAGCAAGCGCTCCGCCTGCACCGTGAGCCACTCAGGATTTCCCGGCCCCGCACCGACCATATAAACTTTCATGCCTTCCCCTTTCGTAGCAAAAGAACCACGGCGCGCAGAGGCACCGGCAATTTCTTCAACTCATCCACGCCGCATTCAAAAACGCGTTCGCTCGGCAACGTCAAATCCTGCGCCACCACGATGCGCCATTTCTCGCTCAACGTGCGCGCCAGTGATGCGATCCATTGCAGCGACGCCGCGTTGCCCGTCAGCACCGCAATGCTGTTTTCGTTTGCCAACGTGGAAGCATCATAAGTCGGCTGTGTAGCATGAGCGCTAACTATGCGCGCGCCCTCCCACGACAAGCCCACGCGCGCATAGGCCGCCTGCACTGAACTGATGCCGGGCAGAACACGGCATGAAGATAGACCAAAGTGTTCGATCACTGCCGACGAAAGGCTTGCCAACCCCGGATCTCCGGTCACGAGCAGCGCCACGCGTTTTCCTTCGTGCTGTTGAAGAGCGTCAATCGTCCCTTGACGATATCCGCTTGTGACGATGCGCTCGGCCTTTATCTCAGGAAATAGTTCTAGCAAATGCGCTGTTCCAATGATAGTTTCGGCACTCTCGACCTCTGCCAGAGCCTCCAGCGTGACGCACCCGCGCGAGCCTGGTCCGCATCCGACTATCGCAATCTTGTTCACAGCCATTTCTGAATCTCTCCCGATGAGCCAAGCCACTCTCCGGCCATGTTGACAAAGGCAACAGCGGCTTCACAGCTTCCCTGCATCCGCCTCTCGATTGCTTGCCGCACTCTGCCACACAACTCTGCAGCGGCGCGCGTTCGCTCAATATCTGTCAGGGACATCAATACTCCCTCGACCGTGGGAAAGACTGGCACCTCGTGATCAACAATCTTGATCGCCAGTTTTCGCACCGGCTCAGCCGCAGCGTGCGAACGAGAAGAATGCGTGTCCCAATCGCCCAGCCACAGCTTCGCCAGCTTGCCCGGATGTCCGATTGCCATCAGCGATGTGACGCATTTGTCACTTGCATGGTCGAGCATAACGCCCCACTCGTTGCCCACATCAACCACCTGCAATTGCGTTACGCGAAGGTGCTTTCGCGCCGCGCGTTCGCCGATGTTGCCCGGGACCAGCACCGGTGCCTGCACACCTTCGGCCAGCGCCACATCGAGTCCGCAGAGCAGCGACGCACGCATCGCCTCCAGGCTGAAGGCGCGGACCCTTCCGGTAGTCCCAAGCACCGACAAGCCGCCCACAATGCCCAGTCGCGGGTTAAAAGTTTTGGCGGCAATCGCGGCTCCTCCGGGAATGGAAATCATGACTAGGCATCCTCGATCCGTAACTTCGCTGAGCGCGGCGCGAATCATCTTTCGCGGACCAGAATTGATGGCAGGCTCGCCAACAGGCAACGAAAGCCCAGCCAGCGTCACACGCCCCACGCCTTCGCCCGCAAGAAATATGACCTCTGCGTCAGCGGTAAATTCAATCTCCGCAACCACGGTCAAGCCCGTTGTAACATCGGGATCGTCGCCACCATCCTTGCGGATTGCGGCCACAGCTCCGTGGTGCGTGGCGCGCACATAGAGCAGAGGCAACGACAGGCGCTCGCCACTGGGCAGAGGAATCTCCACTGTCTGCCGATCCTGCTGCCGCAGCAGCCACTCCGCTGCCGCCTTGGCCGCGCCAGCCGCACAGCTTCCGGTGGTGTATCCGTCATTGAGGCGCGGCATCACCCTCTCCTACGTCCATTCTCTGCGACCTACATGCACAATCATGACAGCCATATATCCCAGGCGTTCTCCCGTCAGAGTGTCGAGATCCAGAAAGATCCGTTCCTTCTCCTGCTCCGCGTGACTGACGAGTTGCGCACTTTGCGCCAGTCCATGGCGATGCAGTAGCTCGATCAGCTTTGGCAGCCGTGCGCCAATCTTGTAGATCACCAATGTTTCGCAAGCATCGAGGGTCGCTTCAACAGCGACAAGATTATCAGCTGGCATCAACATGAGTCGATCATTCTGCATCAGCAAGGGCGCATTCAGCCGAGCCGCAGTTGCCTGCATCGCGGAAATGCCAGAGATCGTGTGAATGTTTTCCGCCGCAATGCGATCGCCGATCTGCTCAAGCAGATACGCGCACGTGCTGTAAATCAGCGGATCGCCAATCGTGATGTGCGCCACGGATTTTCCTTGCAGCAAGCGCGCGACAGCCAGATCCGCCATCTGCTTCCAGCAACGCGCTGTCTGCTCCGCATCGCGCTCCATCGGATAAATGTGCTCCACCACCTCTTGCGCGGCAAGATACGGCCGCACAACGTTCAGCGCCAGGCTTTCGCTGGCGGCTGAAGAACGAGGAGCAATGATTACGTCAACGCTTCTCAGCACATTCACTGCGCGCAAAGTAAGCAAGTCCGCCGCGCCAGGACCAACGCCGATAAGATACAAGCTCCCGGGCAATGTCTTGGAATAATCAGTCATTTGCGGGTTCCTTTTCCAGTTTTTGCAAACCACTCTCGATGTGTCGGAGATAAATATCGAGGATTGCATGATTGCGCCCCAGCGGTTCAACACACGACGGATTTTTCGCGTCAACGATTGTGCGCCAGGAGTCCTGTCTATCGCCCATCACATCGTTGAGAATGTGTTCTCCGGCAACGACCATAAAGGGAATGAAGACGGCGTTCCCCATCTGTTGCGACCTCCGCCGTGCTTTGTCGAGCGGCGATATTCCTGGCTCTCCCTCTATGCTGGCCACAATCAGATTTTTGAAGCGCGCCTCAGCCGCCGATTTGAGGCGCAGCAGTTGCGCGTTGAATTCCGGATACCGCTTGTTACCGTGGCATACCAGCACGTTGACTGCATCTGCCGCAACGTGTGGAGAAATCGCGTCAATTGCCGCGTCAATGTCCTGCGAAGTGCTCAGCAGAGCTTCACCAACGAGAACTCGCAACCCTGCGCAAGTTGCCGACTTGACGGCGGCAAACTCTTCACCAGGAACAACCAGCAGCGGCTGCACCAGCACTTCGGCGTATCCGGCCTCATGCAGAGCTTGCAACGCCTCCAGCAGCGTAGGTAACATCACGCCTATTCGGCGCTGCTTGTCAATGATGTGCTGCGACAGATACGCCCATGTAATCTCATGCGCTGGATAAGCCTTGCGTACACGCGCTTCGATCTCACCATAGACCTCGCGCGCCTGCGGTGATGATGCTCCGAAGGCGGCTAGCACGATGGGCGTTGCTCTTTCTTCCCGCATCACGAATTCTTTCCGTCCAACATGCAAAGGGCATGAAGCGTCGCTACCGCCAGCGTGCTGCCGCCTCTGCGCCCCGGCATGGCGATCCACGGCACATTGAGCGACATCACTTCATCCTTGCTTTCGATCACATGCACAAAGCCTACCGGCATGGCGATCACCAGCGCTGGACACACACCCTCCTCGATGATCATGCGATTCAATTCCATCAGCGCTACCGGCGCATTGCCGAAAAGGGCAATCGCGCCATCCAGCATTCCGCGAGCCTTGCGCACCGCAAAGATGGAGCGCGGCAGATGCTGCTCTTTCGCCTGCTGCGCCACGTCGCTATCAGCCACATGGCAATGCAACATGGAAGCCGAATATCCGGCATGGTTCCTTTGCAAACGCGCCAGTGAAAGCCCGGCGCGAATCATATTCGAGTCGCAGAAGATGGGAGCTCCGGCATGAAGCGCCTGGCGCGCCGCAGCGATGGCCCCTGGAGAAAAACGGACCAGATCGACCATTGCGAAGTCTGCCGTTGTATGAATCATGCGGCGCACAACGGCCCACTCGTCAGCGGAAAATGAGTGCGCAGCAGCCTCCTGGTCGATGATCGCCAGCGAACGCTCCTCAATGGCTTTTCCGTCCATGGGCGTGGACAGCAAATTATGAATCAGCGCCTTACTCATCACTTTGACTCCAATTCCAGTTTCTGCAGATGCGCCGTGTCGTTGAGTTTGGTCAATACGCCGCGATCGCCGTAGAGCCGCAAGGAACTGATCGAAGCGCGCGAGACCTTCAGCAGAAGATGCGCGCGCATGGGCAGCCCCAGCCAATAGCCGATCAATGATCGAATGACGCCGCCATGCGCGTAGATATAAATCCGCTCGCAGTTCTTGTCGGCATGACTCTGCGCAAGAATCTCCTGTGCCGCGCGCGCTATGCGCCGCTGGAACGACTCCAGAGAATCGCCCTCGGGAAAGGCGAAACTACCGTCCAGTTTGGCCCAGTTGGCAACATTGACGGAATCGCTTTCCGCAATTTCAGCAAACGTATGATTCTCCCAGCGCCCAAAATCAATCTCTCGCAGATCGTCGAGCCATACGCAATCTGCATTGGGCTGCACTGCCAGCAATGTTTTGCGCACGCGCTGCATGGGACTGGCAAAAATTTTTCCTTCCATCCGCAATGCAGCCGCCGCGGCCAGCGCCTTTGACTGCTGTAATCCCCGTTCACCCAGCGGTACGTCCAGGCTGCCAATGTATCGCCCCTGATATTTCTCATCGACTTCAGCATGACGAACGAGAATCACTTCGATTTGACGTTCAACAGCGGGAGTAATTTGCGGCATCGCGTGGGGAGCGCTCACAACCTTGTTTGGATGGAACCATTCCATGGAGTTCTTGGCCTTCACCACACTGCCAATCACTAGCAACCCCGGACCCGGCATGGTTTTGACTTCGTCGCGATAAAGAATTTCGCCCAGCGTGGAGATGACTTCCTGCTGTGCGCTGGTCGTCCCTTGCGAAATCACGGCAATCGGAGTCTCAGCTTTGCGCCCGTAGTGCAGCAGCTTTTCCACGGCGGTCTCCAGCACCGACAGGCCCATCAGCAGCACCAGCGTTTCTGGGCCATCGGCCATGCGCTGCCACTGCTCGTCGCTTAACCCTGTGCCATTGCGGCGATGCAAGCTGTAGACGCCCACCGAGGCCGAGCCGTATTCCCGGTCCGTCACAGGAATTCCGGCATAGGCGGGTACGGCCGACAAACTGCTGACTCCCGGCACAATTTCAAAGTCGACACCAGCCGCAGCGAGCGAGCGCGCCTCTTCTCCACCGCGGCCAAAGATCATCGGATCGCCGCCCTTGAGGCGCACCACTGTATGCCCCTTGCGGGCCCAATCAACCAGCATCTGATTGATCTCCGGCTGCATGTGCAGGCAAAGCCCCTTGCGCTTGCTCACATCAATGCGCAGCGCGCCATTGCAATACATGTCCAATAGCGCGCTGTTGGCCAGCGCGTCATGAATCACCACCGTGGCTGCGCGCAGGCACACAACACCCTTGACCGTAATCAGGCCGACGTCACCCGGCCCTGCGCCGACCAGATAGACTCGCCCCATAGCGCCATTGGCCTCATGGCGCGCACCTCCCAGGTGCCAGAATTCGTCGAACGAATCTGCCAACTCGCGCAGCGGATTCTGGAGGCGTGTTTCATGGACGGGCTTGTTCTTTTGCGCGAGCCGCAGTTGACGCGCCTCTTCGCAGAGCCGCGCCAAATCGTCGCCATAAATCGTGGCAGAGTCGCGCTTGATGCGCGCCGCAAGGGCGGGAAAAACTCCATCGGTTCCAAAGGAGATGGAGAAAGCACCACGCCGTAGCGTCGCAGGCATAATCCAGTCGCAGAGTTGCGGGTCGTCGGCGCATAGGACAAGCGTTCCTGCTGCGCGGCAGTCGTGAACAATCTGCCGATTGACCTCGGGATCATCTGTCGCCGCCACAACCAGCGTCGCGCCGCTCAAATGATCGGGATGATAGACAGAGTGAATCCGTTCCACATTCTGCCACAATGTCTCGTCCGTAAAAAACTTGGATACAGCGCGGACCTTGGCGCCGTGGTCAAGTAGTATCCGGCATTTATGCGCGGCAATGGAGCCACCCCCTACAATGAGGCAGCATTTTCCCGTAATCTTCAGACTAATCGGCAAAAACATCTATATCCGCCCAAACAAAAATCCTCGCCAATCGACAAGGGCGAGGATGCCGTATTTCATCCAAGAGAAAATGATGCTGAAGACTACACGGCCAACCCTTTTCCACGAGGGCGCGCGCTCACATCATGATGGGCAGGTCTTCTGACTCTCGAATCCTCCTACTCGTCCAACCTTCCCGCCTTCGACAGGCAGTGGCCTTTGCGGACTTTCGTCATCGATTACAGCGGCGGGACCGCGCGGGATTCACACCCACTTCCCTTTTAAGCTCCGTGATGAAGCACCCACTACAAGCATAGCAGAAATCGTTGCGCAGGCAGAACCGATTTTTATTCAAGGACATCCAGCGCAAGAGATTTTGCAATCGTCAATATACGGTAAATTGCGCCTCGGCTGTATCTCCTCGCGGTTATCAGGCGTCGGGATCGTGTACATCTCGCCCGCTGGCAGAATTCACACGTTACATTCTGTCCCGCAGCAGTATGCTCAAAATGAGCACTCTCACCTCAACCGCCACATAAGCGCACACTTGATTTATTTGATATTTGTTCCAGGCTCAACTTATTTCCAGCATCCCATTCGCAACATAAAAGAAATCGCGTTTATCAAGACACTATCTGCCAGCACCGAGTCAATACTCCCGGCAGAGCCCTTTCGATTGCCCACAAATCGAGCACCGATGCAGACGCCGAGTTGGATATCAACGAGGCGAGTTAATCCTCTCCAAATTGTTTCGTTCCCTGGAGGGGGGGCCAGTTACGCGCCGGATAGCCGCAAAGCCGAGCCAGTTTGATCAGGTAATGCGAGAGAGTGCGTGGTCGTGAATGGGCATTGGGCTTGTCAGCGACCAGACGTTCCAGAATGCGCAGTTCCAGGTCCGTAAAGACCATTTCTGGATCAGCGTCGGGCGCGATGCGATTAGTCATGGCGAGCCAGAAAACGCGCCAGCTCAAAATGCAGAAGACCGCGAGCAGATTCGTCGATCGCGTGGCGGTCCTCAGCCGCGACTGTTCAGCCCGGCAGCCTGGTTTGAGGATCTTGTGAAAGACTGCGATCTTCCAGCGCAGCGCATACCATTGCACTTTTCCACCGCCTCGCGACGTGTGCGCACCGTCAGATCGGTGATCAATTTCCAGCCAATCCGGTCCTGATCGGGTGGCATCTCTTGTTCTCGCGCCTCGATCTCGGTAACCGTCTGTTCCGGATAGCGTTTCTTCTTGCCTTTGGCGGTCTGAATGCGCAGGCGACGGTAGCCGCGTGTGCGTACCAGAAATTGCGTTCCCAACTGCCGCGCCGTGCCGAACAGATCGAAAATATCGCTGTCTTGATCTCCAACGTGCACACAACGTTGCGGCTGCCCGAGCAACTCGGTCGCGGCGCGCAGGTTCTCCGCCAACGAGGACTCTCCTTTTCCTCGATCGGATCTCGATGAGCCTTTCTTTTCGCCTTCCGGCCTTTGAATGCCTTGCGGCTCCAGAAGTTGACGGCGGTCAAGCCCAGCGGTAGCCCTTCCAGAGTTACTGCCAAACTGGAGTGTATGGCACGCAAGGCGTTGCCGCCTCCGGCAACGTTCACGCAGGCCGGTCGGATGCAGTCAGTTGGATCGACAGCAACGGCAATCTCTGGCTTTTGGCGGATTCGGATGGGGAAACAGCAGTAACTCCAACATCTATTTCAGCGACCTTTGGGAATTCACTCCGTCCACCGGGTACTGGACCTGGACGAGTAGGAGCAACCCACCGTTCAGCAATAGTGATCCAATCGAGCGGCACCGGATGAACAACAGCTATGGCAAAGTCAGATTGACGCAACTCTCACCCTTAGCTCCGGTAGTCTGCTTTCGAGCACGGACATCGCCTACGGCAATATCAGCAACATCAGTTATGTCGATCCCGTCGAAAAGAAGACAGTTGTTGTGCGCGGCTACCGTTCACCATTCCAGGTCTCTCATTCGCCTGCGTTGGAGGCAGCTCGTGCCCTCACGCGGGGACGGCCTGGACTCACCACGGAAGAAATTAACCAACTCAACAACGAATCCAGCACGAAGTAAATTTCTCATCGCGGAGTAAATGAAAGACCCGGCAATCTTGGCGAACTGCGGGCCCTTCCATTAGCAGCTATCTGACAGAACATCTTTTGTGCTCGGTCGAATGTTTATCTTGCAGGCTTAAAACTTGAACTTCAGCGCTGCCTGCAGAATGCGCGGAGAAGCAGCGCTGATCGCATTGCCGAAAGTCGAACTTCCGATGTTGCCATCGACGGAGTTGGAGCCGTTGAACTGGGCATGGTTGAATACATTGAATGCCTCGGCGCGAAAGAGCAGGGATTTTGATTCCTGAAACGCAAAGGTTTTTTGCAGTGCCATATCGTGGTTTTCGGCGCCGGGCCCATAGAAGAAGCGCCTCTTGGCGGTGCCCGGCGTACCCAGAGCATTGATGCCGAACGCCGTGGCGTCAAAATAGCGATTACCGATCTTGCGTGGATTGTGGTTGAGGTGAAGCGGACCGCCATTGTAGTCGGGCTCGTCGATGCTGCTGTTGTTTACCCCGTTGGGATTGGTGCCCAGCAGCGAATTATCGCCGTTGTTGATCATGGTCACGGGAAATCCGCTGGCGAAGCGGGTAATTCCAGAGAGCGACCATCCATGCGCGGCGCGGATGGAGCGCGGGGTGCGGTCAAAGGGTAACTGAAACTCGTAACTCAGAACGAAGTTATTTTTTACGTCGTAGGATGAAACCGCATAACTCAGCGCGGGAGTGACGGGATTGACCGCCTCGCCGATGCTTGAAGAGCGATCCAGCGACTTACCATATGTATAGGCCGCCGAAAATTCGAGCCGCCCGCTGCTGTGACGAGCGCTTAGTTCAAGCGCGTTGTAATTGGCCTTGCCGGAATTGGACTGAAGAGTATCGCTGCCAAAGCTCGCGCCGAAGGGCTCGCGCGTACCATGCACCTGGCCTCCACCAACTGGATAGTAGACCGTGTCCTCGCCATAGGCGCCGCAGGTTACAGTTCCAGCCTGCACCTCGCTGGCCTGGCTCAGGCTGAGGCAAAGTGCCGGGTTGCCGGAATTGGATTCGACAAGAACCCGCTGGCGATGACTGGAAGCTCCAACGTAACTCGCGCTTAATATGCTGTTCGCTCTAACCTGGCGCTCAATGGAGAGCATCCATTCCTCGGAGTAGGGCGTGCGGTTGTGAACGTCGTATCCAGGGATGCCGCTGATCGGCTCAAAGCTGCTCCAGTCAATGGCGGAGTCGGGATGAGAGTGCGACGAGCCCAACCGCGCGAAGGTGTACGGGAAAGGCTGGCCGTAGTTCTTGCCATCGCTCGCGGTGACGAAGGGCGTGGCAAACAAAGGCGGCGCAGGGCTCGAATAAGTCGTTCCATAGGGCGCATTCGCGGCCAACACGCCGATGGATGCCGCATCGATGGCCGTGTAGAAAACGCCATAGCTGGAGCGAATGCTGGTCGTCACCGAAGGGCCGAGCAGCTTTTCAAAAAAACTTTCCGGCACGGCTTGGGGCGACCAAGCCAGGCCCACTCGGGGCGCAAAGCCCCGGTTGTCAGTGGAAGCCAGGGTGTTGGGAATGCCGGGGTCGCCAGGATACAGAATGCCCGCCGGCGCGTCAGGAAAAACATCCGATTGCGCTCCAGCGACAAAGGTCGAGATCTGGTTGAATTTTTCCGACCAGGGTGCCACGCGGTCCCAGCGCAGACCGTAGTTGAAGGTCAGGCCCTCTCGAACGCGCCAACTGTCCTGGGCAAAGGCGCCAACATATTTATTCCGAGCGTAAAAAGGATTGAGCTGGCTTTGGTTGTATTGGCTGGGAACGCCAATGAGGAAGTCGGCAAAATCCACACCGGTTTCTGCTCCTGAAAAAACAAAGCTGCCGTTGAACTGCCCGATGGCGTGGGCATTCACCTGATCGGCATGAAACTCCGCGCCGAACTTCATGGTGTGGCCGCCATGTACTTTGGAAAGCGTATCCGCGGCCTGGCCGGTGTTGTTGGTCTGGATAAGCTGATTGGCCGCCGCGCCGGTGGAGTAGCCGTTGAAGTTCAGGTTCTCGACACTCTGACCTTTGGGGTCGAGGGCGGTGATGCTGGCCGCACCATCGGCATTCTGAAAGCCCTGGGAAACCAGGCTGACGTTGCGGCCGCCAACGGGCTGGCCCATATTGGTGATGTCGCGCATGAAGCTGAGATGGAACTCATTGACCGCCGTGACGCTGAAGGTCTTCGTTCCGCTTAGCGAAAACAACTGCGCGCGGCCCGTGGTCAGGGCGTCGAAGCCGGGTACGCTGGCACCGCTCTGCGCGACCGGGTAAGGGTTATCGAGATTGAATCCATCGATGAAGTAGTACGCCGAAAGCAAGCCCTCGCGCGTATTTGCATCTATGCGCAATCCCGTTTTGTCGTCGCGCAGAGTCTGATTGTAAGCGGAAGTGGAAAAGCCCTTGGCGGTATTCGGAGCCGGAATGTACTGGATCATGCGCTGTGCCGGAAGTGACCACGCGCTGTGCGGAATGACGGCGTCATAGAAAACGCACTTTCCATTTTGCGCATCCGTCGAAGTGCAGCCATTGAAGTAATAGGGTTCGCCGGAGGCCACGCTGTAACCCAGCTTTTGGGTAAGCAGGGTGGCCAAATACGGACCGCTTACTGTTCCTATCAACAGGGTTTGATTTTTACTATTAACGAAATCCGAAAGGTCGCCGGAGCGATCAGCATTCGAGGGCACACTGATTTCTCCCGTATCGATGCCCTGCGTTTGGCGCATCCCCTGGTAGTCCGCGAAAACGAAAAGCTTGTCGCGGCGCAGCGGACCACCGAAGGTTCCCCCATATTGGTTCTGGCGGAAGGCACCGCGCGCCGGAGAAAAATAATTGCGCGCATCCAGATCTGTGTTGCGCAGGAAGTTGAATGCGCTGCCATGCCATATCCTCGTCGATAGTCAACAGTGACGAATCGAGCAGTATGTATTATCCTAAATACGACCCATTTAGTCTCAATTTGAAATCCATGATAAATACGCATCAACTCGTCTCCCATAATGCGACCGAGTCGCATTATGGTCGCTCGCGTACTGAATCCGGCCTTCCACTGACCAAAAGGCTCTCTGCCAGAGGCATTCGACTTACGCAGAAGCGTAAAATCCTGCTCCAGATCTTGGAGGAGGCTGAAAGCCACCTGGACGCTGCGGCAATTCTGGAAATTGCAAAACAGCGCATGAAGGTCGATCGTGCGACCGTCTACCGGACGTTGGATCTGTTGAAAAAGGAGGGGTTAGTCGACGAATTGGATCTGATGCACCTGCGTGGCGAGATGCACTATTACGAAGCCAGAACAGACAATGAGCATTTTCATTTGGCCTGTTTTGCCTGCGGGAAGATTGAAGAGGTGGAGAGCCCCTTTCTTGCCGACCTAAAGGAGCAAGTGACACGGGAACGAGGTTTTGTCGTTGCGTCAGCGCGCCTGGAAATGGGCGGAATCTGCTCCAAATGCGCTGTAACTGTTGGGATCAAGCCTGAAGCGAGGCTCCACAGTGGAGGGCCTCCGAACGACTAGAGTTTCCAATAATCAGAAAATCGTAGACCCCCGCGGTTGTCTTTTGGCGAAGCGCCGCGAGGGTCTTGGAATCGACAACCCGAAGGCTGGCGACTGTCTATCAATATAGACGGCCCGAACCTGCCTCGAAAACAGGAAAGGAAATTCATGGCTGGCCGTAGTTTCTACCGATTGAAAGCTCAATTTGCCCGTGTGTCTCTGTTGGCAGTGTTTGCTCTTCTCACTCATTCTGTCGTTGCGCAAAATGCGCAAATCTCAGGAACAGTCTTCGACTCCTCGACGGCCGCACTGGCGAATGCCGAGGTTGATGCGGTAAACGCTGCTACGCAGGTGAAGTGGGAGGCTCACTCCAATGCGGATGGACGATATACACTTCCCTCTCTTCTTCCAGGTGTCTATCAGATCACCGTCAGCGCGGCGAACTTCGAGACGCAGGTCATTCAAAACGTAAAACTCAATGTGGCGGGCAAGATCGCGCTGGATTTTGTACTGCGTCCAGGCTCTGTCCGCCAGACTGTCACAGTCGATGGGAGCGGCATAGCGATGAACACCACCGATGCCAATGTAAGCACAGTAATTGACAGGCAGTTTGTCGAGAATCTCCCTTTGAATGGCCGCAGTTTCCAATCGCTCATGACGCTCACGCCAGGGGTATCGGTGGTTCCATCGAGTGGCACCGGACAAAGCGGCGAACTTAGCGTCAACGGGCAACGCACCGAGGCCAATTACTTCACCGTCGATGGCGTCAGTGCAAACACAGGCGCCAGTGTCTCTTCTTCTGGAACCACAGGAGCAGGCTTCACCGGGGCAACACCGGGCGAAACCGCTCTGGGCACGACGCAGAGTCTTGTCTCCATCGATGCCCTGCAAGAGTTCCGCGCGACCACATCTTCTTATTCCGCGGAATACGGGCGGACGCCGGGCGGGCAGTTTTCCTTCCAGACGCGCTCGGGAACCAATCAGTATCACGGCACTGGATTCGACTATCTGCGCAACGATATGCTGGATGCAAATAACTGGTTCAACGGCTACACCAATACGCCTCCTGTAGCCAAGCAAGCGCTACGTCAGAATGATTTCGGCGGCACACTGGGTGGCTTCCTTGACCTGCCTCACGTGTACAACGGTAAAAACAAGACCTTCTTTTTCTTTTCCTATGAAGGCTTGCGATTGGTTGACCCCGCGCCATCGAAGCTTTATGAAGTCCCCAGCAGCTATCTGCACAATGCAGCTCCCGACGCGCTCAAACCCTTTCTGGCAGCGTTCCCGGTTTCCACCAAAGCTGACAATGGCAATGGACTTTCCTATCTCAATATGGGATACAGCGCGCCAAGTTCCATCGACACCAGCAGTATTCGCATTGATCATAGTTTTGGCGACAGGTTCAAGATCTTCAGTCGTTATAGCGATTCGCCATCAGACAGCACCACGCGCCAGCCTACTGACCTCGCTCAAGTCAATGCCACTGTTCGCAACGTGAAGACGCTCACCCTTGGTGCCACCAGTGTCCTGGCTCCATCCACGGTCAATGAACTTCGCTTCAATGTGACCGGCAACGACTACAAGTCAGACCGCTATTTGGATAACTTCGGAGGAGCCAGCATTTTGAATCGCGGAAGCATTGCAGGCCTCGATTCCAGTAGCTGGCTTACCTTCTTCCTGTTCTACGATCTATATCCGTATTACCTTTTGGAACCGCAGTCAAATCGAGAGCGCCAAGTCAACGTTGTGGATACATTCACCAGTTCGCATGGCAGGCATAACATCAGGTACGGCGTGGACTACCGTCGTCTCGTTGCCTCTGAAGCGCTCCCTCCGCTATGGGAGGTCGGATTCTACTACGACGAAGCCAGCGTGCTTGCCAATCAGGCTAGTGGCATCAACATGTACAAACAGTCCATTAACATGAAGGCTGTCTATCCCAACACGTCCCTCTTCTTGCAAGACGAGTCGAAGGTGAACAGCCGCCTGAATCTCTCTTATGGCATTCGCTGGGATCTGAATCCGGCGCCGCATGATGCCAATGGCAATACCCCCTATACAGTCAATGAGATCTCTGATCTCTCTCACGTGACCCTGGCGCCAAAGGGAACTCCTCTGTGGAACACCATCTATCACAATTTTGCGCCTCGTGTTGGACTTGCCTATCAACTGCATAACGGAACCGGCACTGGCACCGTGGTGCGCGCCGGTACGGGCCTTTTCTACGACACCGGTACACAGTTAGCAGCAGACGGATACTATGGCGTCGGAACGACGGGATACCAGTCCTTTAACGGTGATCCATTTCCGCTTACCTCGGCGCAAATCGACAGTGTTCCCCTACCCAGCGCCAAAGCGCCCTACAACGTCGCCGTATGGGGCTTCGACCCGCATCTCAAAGCCCCCTACACTGTTCAGTGGAATGTCGCGGTCGAACAGCAGTTGGGCGAGCAGCAGACCCTGAATCTTAATTATGTAGCTTCCGTTTCAAAGCGCATGCTCACGCAAAATTTCTATCGCCCCGACTTGTTGGGGAATCTCAATTTCAGTGCGGGCAACGGCCTATATCTCACAACAAATAGGGCCAGTTCTAACTATCAGGCGCTGCAAGCCCGCTTGCAGAGGAATCTCGCTCATGGATTTCAGGGACTGCTCTCCTACACATGGTCGCACTCTCTTGACGATGCCAGCAGCAACTTCACCGTTTATGAACTGGAGCGCGGCCCTTCAGACTTTGACATTCGGCAGAATTTACAAGCGGCTCTCACCTACAACATCCCAGGCAACTACAAGAACTCTCTGATTGCCTATGCTTTGAAACATTGGTCGCTCGATAGCCGCACCTCCGTGCGTTCCGCGCTGCCTATCGATGTAATCTCCAGAACAACCGTCGACAGTGCATCGGGAACGGGCCTATACTTTCATCCTGACCGTGTTGCTGATGAAACTCTTTACATCCACAACAGCGCAATTGCCTCTGGCCGCCAGATCAATCCCGCTGCTTTCGTTGAGAAAACCGACTCCAATGGTGCAGTGATTGAAGGCAATGCGGGGCGCAACTCTGCCCGAGGGTATGATGCCGTGCAACAGGACATGACCCTGCGCCGCGACTTCCCCATGACCCAACGCGTGGGGCTGCAATTTCGCGCCGAGGCCTATAACATCTTGAACCATCCAATCTTCGGATCTGTCTATAACTCATTGGCCAATGGCTCTCTCTTTGGACAGGCTTATTCCACGCAAGATAGCCAACTGGGTGGCATGAGTTCGATCTATCAGATTGGCGGTGCACGGTCCATGCAGGTTGCACTTAAGCTAAGCTTCTGATGCTCTTACCCGCATGATCTTGGAGACAGGAATGGCATTCATTGATCGTCCGCAACAAGTGTGGTGGCGCAGAGCCATCTTCCAGATTCACCTTTGGGCAGGTATGCTTCTATGCCTCTACACGTCGGTTATTGGACTCACCGGCTCCATTCTTGTCTTTGAAAATGAGATAGAACACACTGCATACTCAGGCCTGTGGAGAGCATCTCACTCGCCACAGGCTTCCAGCTATGGGAAGATCAATTTTTCTGAAGCAATCAGCACTGTTACCGCAGCATACCCTGGTTACAAGCTCTCCGTCGCATATATGCCCGACAAAGAAGGCGATAACTATGAGGTATTTCTCTCACAGAATAACCACTTCCGTTATGTATTTGTCGACGCAACAACTGGTCGCCTTGCCGGGGCGATCAATCCAGACACATCCTGGATCGTCTGGATTACGAAACTTCATTTTCGCCTGCTGGCAGGTAAAACCGGATTCTTCATCAACGGAGTGGGCGCTGCGAGCTTGCTTCTTTTGTGCATCACAGGAGCCATTCTATGGTGGTCTGGCATTAAGACTTGGACTCGCGGTCTGAAGATCGACCTGCGAAGAAGATGGAAGCGAATCAACTACGATACTCACTGCGCTGTAGGCTTCTGGACGCTTCTGATGCTTTCCATGTGGGCTTTCACCGGCATCTATTTCGTTTGGCCAAGGCCAATCGAATCGGTGGTGAATGCCTTTTCTTCGATCGCCTCGGCCAAGCCTCCTGCATTTATCGTTCCACCGAGACACAATGCACCAAGGGCAGGCCTAAATGAGATGTTAAAGATCGCACAGCAAGCATCACCGAACGCACAATTCGCAGGTGTTTTCTTCCCCTTTAGCGACCAAGATGCATTGACACTTCTGATGGCGCGTGGCTCTGCGCGTGACTTCACGCAAATGGACTACGTCTATTTCGATCCGAGCAGCGGTCGGCAACTCGCCATTTGGCATCGTGGAGTCAATGCAACATGGGGAGCAAGGTTCATCTTCTGGCTTAGCCCACTCCACTTCGGTATGAACTGGGGACTGGCAATCAAAATCGTCTGGGCCACCATGGGACTCTCTCTCCCCCTGCTGTCGATCAGTGGAGTTCTAATGTACTGGAACCGGTTTCTGGGCAAGGTCTGCAGATAGTCTATGGGGCCCGCGAAAAGGACGCTGGAAGGGGTAAGACCCGGCTACTCTAACTTATGAAACCATCTGTTGACGTCGAGCGATATTACACTTAGAGGATAGGAATCCGGCGAGTCACGATGTATTACATTCAGACCATGATCGTATGCGGTTGAGGTGGAGTGGCACTGCAACCATTGTTTGTTTGCGAAGGCATAGGCCACACCAGCATCGATCGGCATACTTTCAGCCGCGCCAGCGCTACTCACTTTTGCAACGCCGAGCGCCGCTCCCTCTTCTGAGCACGCAAATAACGCACCCCTTCTTCCTTGATAAGACCTTCCATTTGTCGGCCCTTTTGGACGGCATCCTGAATCTCCGGTGCCAACTCTTCCGGCACGTAGATCGAGAATCGACAATCTGCTTGGTAGCCGAATAAAGCGTAGCTGCCATGACCTTCGCCGGACGCGCAGGCCGAGCAACTCTCACGGATGCAAGGACTCTTTCGCAAGGAAACAGAACCCATCGCGACCGGCCACAAATCACGGATTGCGTTCAAAAACCATCGCCGGACATCTCCAGAAGTTTCGTTCTTACTCATCGTACGTGTGTAATTTGGCACCTATACATTTCTTGTCAAGTGCAATCGTGATTACGACCTTGGTTCCCTCGTCCGAGAGAGCACAGCCGCAGCGAACGTTGCTGCTCTGCACTGTTCATCTGCGATTTCTGCCAAGCCACACCGCACGTTGTTACGCCTCTGCACATACTGCCGCTTTATGCTTCTCTTTTGCGCTTGCTCTCACTTTATGGTCCTATCATGACTTTTCGTTCATAAGAACACGCGCACATCTGAAAGGGTTTACAAATGCAATGCAAGTCAAGTCCCAAATGTTCTGTAGATTGCCATTCCTCAGGGTAGTTGGTTCTTGTTCTTGTTGGTTGAGAGGGGCCAGCTTGCTCCGGGCGTAGCCCGGAGCAAGCTGGCCCCTCTCAGGCGGCTTCGGCGATGGCCTCGGTTGCGGCCCTTGTTTCCTCCTCCATGCGCAGGTAGATCCTGCCCTTCCACTCCTGATTGGTTTCCATCAGCAGCGCCGCTGTCAACCGCAACAGCGACTGCTCATGGGGAAAGACCCGCACTACCCGGGTTCGGCGCTTCAACTCCTGATTCTGCCGTTCCAGCATATTCGTCGTGCGCATCCGTTTGCGATGCGCCTCCGGCAGCGCATAC
>Ga0224528_1000465_pt1 | contig 30975 bp, 19 predicted proteins | sample CBST25metaG_2_FD_179888 | JGI IMG/M metagenome (GOLD analysis project Ga0224528, IMG submission 179888) | Peat soil microbial communities from Stordalen Mire, Sweden - C.B.S.T25 | ecosystem: Environmental > Terrestrial > Soil > Wetlands > Peat | place: Sweden: Norrbotten County, Stordalen Mire...
ATAAGGCAATTGTCTCGGTGATTGCGCTGTTTCCCTTTGGGCTGGAAAAGCCCCTCCGCTATCTGTCGGGCGAGGATGTGTGGCAGACACGCTTTCTGGTTCCGGGAGATATGAAGGATGGCAGCTACCCGGTGCGCCTGGTGCTGCGCGATGCGAATGGGCAGGTGTACCGCGAGTCAAAGAACTTTGTGATCGCCTCCACACCCCCCACGGTGAAGGTGCGGATAGATCGGACGCGCTACCGGGCAGGGGAGACGATTCCCCTCAAAGTGAACGCTTCAGAGAGTACGCGGACGCTGACGGCGCGCCTGGAAGGACTGGCCCCGGTGAGCCTTCGCTGGGATCGCGAGCGGGGAGCGAGCATAGGGCAGATCAGCCTGCCGGCGGCGTTGCCCGCGGGCGAATATGTGTTGGCGGTAACAGCCGAGGATATGGCGCACAACCAGGGCAGCGCGGAGGTGCGGATTGAAGTGGTTCCGTGAGGGCAAAGGCGCTCTTGAAACTGGGCTGGCGGTTGTGGCTCTTGGCGCAATGGGGCTCACCGCGTCAGCCTCTCTGCTGGCTTGGCAAAGCCCCGGTTTGCTGCTGGGGGCGGGGAACGGAATTGCGCGCTGGCTGGAAAACGCCGAGTCTGGCTCAGGCGTGGAGAAGGCGCTTTACCGGTTGATGAAGCTGCCCGGGGGAGCGGCTCTCTACCGGCGCTCTCCGCGGGAGACGCGGCCGGAGCTGACGGCACTGATCGCGGCCGGCCAGAACCGCGCGGCGCTCTATTCGCTCCGGGCTTTGGAGGATGAACAGGCGCTGGACTTCGATGCCGCCGAGCGCGACTGGAAGAGCTGGGCTGAGAAGGCTGACGACAAGGCCGCGGCCAATCTGGATCTGGCGGATTTCTATGAGCGCAGGTTGAAGCCCCAGGAGGAGTTGGCGGCTCTGGAAGCGGTTGGCCGTTCTGCCGCAACTTCAGGGGAACGCTGGACGGCGGCAGACTCCGAGCGCTCATGGAAAGCATGGGAGAGAACGCTGGTCGTGGTCGACCGCTACGCGTTGCCCCGCACCGTGGCCGCGCGGGAGTATGCCGGTTGGGAGCAGCGCTATTCCAGAGAAAAGAAGGTGTATGAGCAGGAGCTGACCTTCGATTTGGCGGGAAAGGACTTCGGCGCCATCTCGGCCTTGATCGCTCGCTACCGGCAAGCATTTCCCGCCGATGCGTTATTTCCGGTGAGAGCCGAGGCGGCGCTCCAGGCAGGGCGCGGTTCGGCCAAAGATGGGCTGGCGGTTTTCGACAAGAGTTTTGAGCCGCTGTGGCCGGCCGAGCTGGTAAAGAGCTATTACGACCTGCTGGTGAGCGGGCACCAGGCGCTGCAGACTCGCGATGCGCTGCGGGCCCGGCTGGAGGCGCATCCGGAGGGCGGGACCGAGACGCTGAAGGATGCGGCCAAGCTGTTCTACATCTTCCAGCAGCAGGGGCAACTGGAAGCGGGAAAGGCCGTGCTGACCAGGTACCGCACACGCAAAGATGCGCTGGGAGCCGCCTGGACTGCGGAGGAGCTGTACACCCTGGGCCAATTGCTGGAGGCCGTGCAGGACTTTCCTGAAGCAGCACGCTACTATTACGCGCTGGCTGCGGACAAGAAGACTCCCAATGCGGAACAGCGAGGATTGGCGGGGCTGGCGCGCATTCTGCTTACGGCTCCGGAACAGCCGCTGCGCGTGGGAGCGGGAAATCTGGCAATGTACAAGAACATTGCCACCATGGATCGTGGTCCGGGTTATCTGAACGGCATTCTGTCGCTGTTCTTCAATACGCAGGACCCTGCACAAGAGTATTCCAGCCAAAACCAGCTTGCGACGCCCTACTTTCATCGGGCCAAGGCCGCGGAACTGCTTGCGGAGATCGACAAGCGCTTCCCGAACGCCCCGGAGCGGGCGGAACTACATGCCCGGCTGATGGATGCCTATGCGGCTTACGGAGAGAACGATGCCGTGATTCGCGAGGGTACCGCGTTTCTGACGCAGTTCCCGACGGATGCGCGCAGAGTTGAAGTAGCACTCGAAGTCGGGGATGTTTATAGCAGGACAAATCAGGCGGAGAAGGAATTCGCCCTTTACCGGAGGCTGTTGCAGGAGCTTGCAGCCAAGGCCGATGGCGTTCCGCTGGGCGAAGAAGGAGTGGCTTATAGCAAGCCGGTCACGGGCATGAGTGAGGCTCAGATGGCCACCCATGCAGCCGGTGGAGCGCGGTCGAGCGACTACCAGCAAGTGCTGGACCGCTATCTTTCGCGGCTGGTGGCGACGGACAAATTGCCCGATGCGCTGGCGGTGTTGCGCGGAGAGCTTGATCGCAATCCGCAGGATCCCGGACTCTATGAAAAGCTGGCTTCGTTTCTGGAACAGAATCGCCTGAATGCTCATGAAGAAGAGGTCTACCAGCGGGCCATCGAGCAGTTCCAGGACACCAGCTTCGGTTCCGGGTGGTACGCCAAACTGGCGCGCTTTTATCTACGCCAAAAACGGAATGCCGATTACTCCGCTCTGAGCCGCAAGGTAACCGCAATCTTCTCCGGAACCAGTCTGGAAGAGTATCTGCGCGAGGCGCCGGCTCCAGACCGGTCGCTTGCGCTGGAAGTGGATCGCTACGCCCATGATCGCTTTCCCCACGACCTGACATTTGTGCGCAACCTGCTGGCGCAATACCGTTTCCGCCATCAGTATGGCGAAGTTGAGAAGCTGCTGTGGGAGCACTGGGCGGAGTCGGCGGATCTGCGCGACGAACTGTTTGAACTGCTCAGCAGCAGCGGCAGATTGGATGCGCAACTGGAGGCACTGAAGCAACAGGCTCCGGAGATCGGCAGTGCAAATTGGTCCGCTCTTGCTCAATCCAATCCGGCGGCAGAACGATTCTGGTTGGAATCGTGTCTGTGGCAATCGCGGTTTGAACAGGCCGTGGGAGCAGCCGATGCGCTGGCGGCCGAGTATCCGGCGGATGAATCGATGGGCCGGCAGGCGTCGTCCCTCTATCGTTCGCTTGCCTATTTCCATCCCGAAGATACCGGCAAGGCAGTCGAGATTGAAAAGCGGTTACTGAATGCGATGCCCGGCGACCTGGATACTATGGCGCGGATCGGCGACATCTATGCGGACCGCGGGCGCATGGCCGAGGCTGCGCCGTATTGGACGCGCATGGCCGAAGCTCACCCCGGAGACGCCAACGGTTACGTGCAGTCGGCGACGGTGTTCTGGGACTACTTCGACTTTCCTTCCGCATTGGCGCAGCTGCGCAAAGGCCGGGAGCGGCTCGCGGACTCTTCCGCGTTCGGCTATCAGGCCGGGGCGATTGAAGAGAGCCAGGGAAATCAACCAGCCGCAATCAAGGAATATGTAACCAGCGCGCTCAGAGACAAATCGTCTGAAGAAAGCCGAAGCCGGCTGCTGTCGCTTGCGCGCAAGCCTCAATTGCGTGCGGCGGTGGAATCGGAAACGGCGGATCTGCTGAAGCCTGCAGCACCCAGCGCCGCGGCGTTGAGTCTTCGTGTGGGAGTGCTCGATGCCCAGCATCGCACCGAAGACCTGGCGCGGGAGCTGAAGCAGGCTGCCGCACAGACGGAGTCCTTCGATGTGCTCAACGCGGTGAGCGAGGCTGCGCGCGCCCATGCTTTGCCTGAAGTGGAAGAGCTGGCCCTTGGCAGGCAGATTGCTCTCACCACCGATCCCGTCCACAGTCTCGAACTGCGCTATCAATTGGTGAGCCTGCTCGAGCAGCACAACCCGGCGGCCGCGGCGGCGGAAGTGGAATCGATCTATCGCCAGCACGGCAAGATGCTGGGAGTGGTGCGCGCCACGGTGGATTTCGATTGGAGCCATGAGCGAAAGACGCAGGCCGTGGCCGTGCTGCTGGACTCCGCCGAAATTGCTTATCCCGAACTGAAACAGCAATTCCAATTGGAGGCCGGGAGAAAGCTGACAGAGTTAGGCGACTATCCGCGGTCAAAGAAGCTGCTGGAGCCGTTGTTGAGTCAGAAGCCGCTCGATGCCGCCGTAGAGGCAGCGCTGGCGGACAATTACGCGCGTTCCGGCGATCCGGCGGGGCTGGCGTCGTTCTACCGTGCGGAACTCGCGGCGCTCAGGTCCTCCGCGTTGGCTGGTGGCGAAAAGAATGCGCGCCTGGCTCAGTTGCGCAGGGGCATAATCGGAGCGGCCACCCTGCTTGGCAACTGGGGCGACGCAGCGGATCAATACATTGAGCTGATCAATTCCTATCCCGGAGACGCGGCGCTGGCCCAGGAAGCAGCGCTGGTGGCCGGGGCGCATGACCAGCGCCAGAAGCTCATCGACTTTTATCGCAAGACAGTGGAGGCATCGCCGCGAGACGCGCGCTGGGCTATCGTGTTGGCGCGCCTGGAGACGGCGCTGGAGGATTATCCGGCAGCCATCGAAGCCTATGGCATGGCGATTCGCGTGCGGCCGGAGCAGAAGGATCTTTACCAGTCGAAGGCCGATCTGGAAGAACGCCTGCATCGGCTGGACGATGCCGTTGCCGACTACGAACAACTCTATAAGCTGAGTTACCGCGATCCGCAATGGATGGAGAAGGCGGCGGAGGCACGGGCGCGGCAGGGTCGAAATGCTGACGTGGTGAAGGCGCTCGAAGAGGCGTGGATCACCGGCCGTCCCGTGACGCCTGGTGGTTACTTCCAGGTTGCCGCGCGCCTGGAGAGCTGGGGGCTGCTGAACGAAGCCCGCAAGTTTGCCGAGCAGGGAGTGGATGCGGCCGGAGCCGATCTGCTGGTGGATGCAGGAAATCAGTCCGGCGCGGTGACCTATGCACGGATCATGGCCCGGCTGCGTCAGAGCGACGGGGCTTTTACGCGCCTTGCCCTTGCCCGCCAACAGGCGGAAAACGTCACTTTCTCCGCAGTGAAGCAGCAGGTCATCAAGGAAGGCTTCAGCGCGGTAACCGATACCGAGTGGCGTAAGCAGCGAACCGCGGAACGCGCGGCGCGCGCGAAGTCGGGGTTTGGACAGGCCCTGCACTCTATGGCGTCTGTCGTTGGCGACTACGGGACCCCGGAAGAAAAGGCGCAGTTTGAAACGTGGCTCAGGACCAAGTGCGCTGGGGCGGCCGACGAAAGTGAATTACGCGAGGTGTATCTGCCCGCGATCCAGGCGGCGGGACTGGTGGACATGGAACAGGGGCTGCTCTGGGAGTTCGCTGAAAAAGGCGGCGGACAGGAACGCGACCAGGAACGCGACCAGGAACGCGGCGACGTGAGCGCATGGTTGCGGTTGCAGCGGCAAAGGGTGCAGTTGGAGGGGGCGGGACCAAGGATCGAGGCCTTGGCCGAGTCGTACCCGGCGCGGCGGCAGGCATCCATCCTGGCCGACGCGGTTGAGATCTACCGAACCCTCGGAGATGTGCCCGCGGAACTTCGTGCGCTGGACAGACTGGCGGCGATGAGCAATGGAGGGGGCGAGAATCCGCGCTACTACCAACTGCTGCTGGCCGTGCGGCCGCAGGATCTGATTCAAAAAGCTTCCGGTCATTCAGGAGCGCGACCTGCGTCCGCGGATAGCGTGGCGCAGTATCTGTTGGCCAACGGCAAGAGCGACCAGGCCCTGGCGGCGATTGGAGCTCGATCTGCCGGCCTGCCTCCGGTGTGGAAGAAGGCGTACACCGCACTGACCGGTCTCTATCTGCGCGAGCATACGCCGCAGGTTCGCCAGAGTTTTGACGGCGCACTCGGCGGCGACATGACGATCGGCGAACGAGTGGCGCATTCTGCGGATCGCAATGAGCAACTGGCGGGTGAGGTGTGGTTCTACTACGGCTCGCGGTTCGGCGAGTATCTCGATGAAGAGAAGGACTCTCAGGCCGAGAGCTATCTGGAGGCGGAGCTGGAGCACACGCCGGAGAGCGCGCAGGCATATGCACAGCTGGCGGACTACTCCGCGCAAACTGGCCGGGCCGATGCGGCGCTCGCCGACTGGAGGCATTCACTCGACCTGAAGAGCGATCAGCCCGCGGTTCTCGATAGCATCGCGAACCTCCAATGGAAGCAAGGGCAACATGCAGAGGCACTGGCCAACTGGCAGTTGGCCGTCAAGCAACTGGCCTCTGAAATAGATGCGCGCCATGTTCCGGAATCCTTCTGGGGCGATTTCAGTCAGGTGCTGGGCGATGCCGCCTCGCATCGGCAGTATGCGGCCATCGGCACGCAGGTGGATGCCATGTTGCGCATCTATCTGGCCCGCAATGGCTGGTACCGGGTGGAACCGCTGCTGGAGGCCGGATACCACGCTCATGGAGACCAGATGGAGTGGCTGCTGGAGATTACAACCGCCGCCAGCGACCCGGCCTATGTGCTGGGATCGATTCGGCAGAGCCCCTGGATTGTGAAAGGCCAGGCAAGCCAGTTGCTTGGACGCATTGTCGAGTTGGACCGCCGCGCTGCAGAGGCCAAGCCAGGCGAGGACGTTTGGAATCTTGAGCAGGCAGAGTCCAACCTGATCGATGCCTTGCTCGACGAAAAGAAGTTCGCCCAGGCACGCACAGAACTGGCGCGCATTTCTGAGAAGAAGCGCAAATCGCCGCCGTGGCTCGGTGCGGAACTCCGCCTGGACGAGGCCGATGGTCTCCTGCCGCAGGCAGTCGCGAAGTGGAGAAAGCTGCCTGAAGTGTCTCCCGCATCGAATGATCTTCGCAATGCCGTTCCACTTTTGAGCGAACCCTCCCGGCGGATTGTTTTGCGGTATGTCTACGAGCAAGCCCTGGATGCACGTGAACTGACATCCTCGAATTTCCTGGGTCTGGCAACCATCGGCCTGGACGAAGGCAACGTGCCGGAAGCAGTTGCCCTGCTCAAGCGGCTGATCCTCATCAGCAGCAACGCCTACGTCGATATGGATTCGGCGGCTAGCTTACTCAGGCAGCATCAGCGATTCTCTGAGGAGGTCGAATTCATTCAACCGCTGGCGGAGGCTTTTCCGTGGGAAGCAAGCTACCGGATTCGCCTGGCGACCGCCGAGTTGGCCGGGAATCCGCATGCGCAACAGTCTCTGGACATGCTGGCAGCCGTTGCCGCCGATCCCAAGGCAACCTATGCGGAGCGGCTGGCTGCGGCTAGGGCATTGAAGGGACGCGGCCCAGCCAGCCCGACAACCGGCAGCGGGGAACTTGACCAGTTGGTCCGGGGGTGCCCCAGCACGGATGAAGCCAGCAAGCCGTTCTTTGTGGAGGCACGCCTGGCCGCTACTGCATGTGCGCACGACGATAAGACAAACGAGCGCATCTTGCGAACCGCCATCGCCATCGCGCCAGGCGATACTGCGTTGCGGCTTCAATATGTGCGCGCGGCCTTCAAGGCTGGCTTCGACGCACAAGCCCTGGTTGCCGCGGAGCCGATTCTTGAAAGCGGAACGTTCTACGAGCAACGCTTTACCGAAGGAAACGACGCGCTCCTGAGCGCCGGGTCGTATGGCCAGCACACGTTACCGGTTCTCTCGACGTTGCAACCGGAGGACGCGGCCAGACTAACTTGGTCGGCGGTTCATGCCCGGGAAAAGCGCCACGAAAATGATCAGGCACAAAAACTGGCACAGAATGCGTCAGCGCAGGAACATGATCCTGCACGCAGGAAGGCATTCGAAACCGAAACCAAGCGGCTTGAGACAGAAGTCGCCCGCGAACGAGAGAACGAAGCTCGCGCACCGAAGGTTCATGTCGAGTTGGACCAGGACCGGGTGGTTCGCCCGCGATTGCTGCCGGGCATGGCGTTCGTTCCCAGGAAGGCGGCAACCAACGAGGGAGATGCGGAATGAAACGACGCCTGTGGATTTCTGCCGTTGTGATCTTGCTGTGTTGCGGCGTGGTCTTTGCCGTGAGTGCGCTGGAACAGGTTTTCAAGCCGAAGCCGGAATTGCCGGCCTTGCTTCCCGAGGGGGCGTTGCTTTCCATCGAAGCGCGGGATTTCGGCTCGCTGTTGCACGATTGGAATACGTCGGAAGAGAAACGAACGTGGCTCATCAGCAGCAACCATGCGGCTTTCAGTAACTCCCGGCTTTTCGGCCGACTGTCTCAGGCGGGGTACGAGTTCTCGGCCGCCGCAGGACTTCCCGTCGATAGCGGGCTGCTCGAAAGGATTGCGGGCAAGGAAAGTTGCCTGGCGCTCTACGATATTGGCAACCTGGAGTTTGTCTATCTCACGCGCCTCGATGAGCCGGCCATTGAAAGCACACCGCTTTGGCAGACACGGAGCAAATTCGAGCAGCGCACCGAGGCGGGAAGCACATTCTACGTGCATAAGGATGCGCAATCGTCGCGTACTGCCGCCTTTGCTGCAAAGGATGGCTGGTTGATTCTGGGCACCAGAGAAGACTTGGTGGCAGGCGTTCTGGACCGGTTGGCAGGCACGGAATCGCACAATCTCTCAACCGAGGGATGGTATGCCGAAACCGTAAAGCAGGCAGCCGGAGACCGGGGCGACCTCCGCATGGTTTTGAACCTGGACAAGATCGTCCGCACACCCTATTTCCGCAGCTACTGGATCCAGAACAACATCACCGAGATGAAGCAGTATGCCTCGGCGGTGTGCGATTTGTACCGCAACGGGAAGAGTTATCGCGAAGAGCGCGTGTTGCTGCGTCGCGCCGCGCAAACGATGGCTAAGCAAGGGGACATAAAGGCGCTGGCAGCGATGGCGCCCGAGGATGCGGGTTTCTATGCTGCGGAGGCCGTGCCCGATCCGGACTCGCTGTTGAAACGCTTACGCGAAAATCTGCTGGAGGTCAAGCCGGCACAGGGGGCGGTTCAGGATGCGGATGCGCCTTCCACTGTCTCGGCAGAGAATGCAGGTAGCGCCACGCAACTGGATGTGCGCATCGATCAGGCTCCTGTTTCGATCAGGCAGAAGGATGCTTTCGAATCCCTGCGCACGCTGCTTCGTACACAACAGCCGGATGCATCGCTCGAAGTCTTTACCGCGCGTGCGCCGCGGGACGGAGTCTTCGTGTCGTTGCAGGCAGCAATGGGCCTGGCCGCAACGCGAGACTGGGACGAGCAGGCAGTTCGCGAGGCGTTGGCTGCCGCTCTGCCGCCAGAGTTGAGCGCCGGAAAACTCGGAGTGCAATGGGAAAGACGTTCGAGTGCAGGCGGCGGCTATCTGGCCCTGGATGGCGCCCTGCCTCTCTATGCGGCGGTGAACGGAAAGCAACTGCTGCTTGCCAACGATTCCATTCTTCTGGAGCACTTGCTTGAGCGCCGGCAAAAAGCGAGCCCGCTGAACGGATTCGACGGCGTAACCTATGCGGCTGTCTTTCGACATACGCAGGAGGAGAACAACTTTCGCTTGCTGATGGCACAACTGGATCTGGTTGGTCATGGCGGCGAAACCGGTGAACAAGCCTCTCCGGAAAACGGAAAAACCCCCGCATTTTTCTCAGGAAATATGGCCAGCCTCGGTCGCGTCTTTTCCAAGGTGCAGTCGGAGCGAATCGAAGAAAGGGACCAGGGCTCCAGAGTGATGCAAACGGTCACATATCAATGGTCTCAGTAGATGCGGGTCCGTTTCGGACGGCAATTCCCATCGACCGGTCGGCGGCCTCGGTGCGGATTGCGCTGCTGGGCGCTTTGCTTCTGGCCGTTTCCGTTCAAGCGTCAGCTCAGGGAATAACAAATTCTCAACTCTTCGCGCAGGCAGTAAAGGCCAGCCTCGATCGCAATTTCGCCAGTCCCGCGATCTCCTATCTTTTGATGGATGAATCCGGAAATGTGGTGGCGGAGCGATGGCTTGGGACTGTAGATCGCGACCCACGGGCGGTGTCTGAACTGAATTCCACGCAGAAGCCCGTCTCTCCCGGCTCCCTTGTCAAGCCATTTCTTGCCATGGCTTACGGGGAGCAGCACGGAGGCGAGTTTCCCAAGGTGCATTGCCTGGGCACACGCAGCCGTTGCTGGCTTCCCGCCGGGCACGGAACCCTCGAGTTGGAGGAGGCGCTCGCCCAGTCCTGCAATACCTATTTTCTAGAGTTGGCAGCGGGATTGGATCGTACGCGCGCAGCGCAGACCTTCGCGCGTTACGGGCTCGCCGGACCCGATGCGCAGACGTCAGACGAGAGTCTCGTTGGACTGGGGACGGGTTGGAGAGAAACGCCCTTGGCGCTGGCCAGAGCCTACTTGAAGCTTGCGAAGGAACGGCAGCACTCCGTCCAGAGCAGGATCGCGAAGGGAATGTTGGACTCGGCGATGCGCGGCACGGCGCGCGCAGTGGACGCGGTTCTCGGCAAGGATGCTGCCTTGGCCAAGACCGGGACCGCGGTCTGTTCGCATACGCCGCGCGGAACTGCGGATGGTTTTTCTGTCGTCCTGTATCCTGCCGCTCAACCGAGGTTATTGCTCCTGCTTCGCGTGCATGGTTTCATTGGAGCGGAGAGCGCCAAGGTGGCTGGCGACATGTTGCGCTCCCTGGAAGCGAGTGAGCGATGATCGAGAAGATGCACACGGAGACTCCGCAACTTATTCGCCCCACAGTCCATGAAATGTTAGCGGCTATTCTGTGCGCATTCGAACGCGGCTGGCTATGCATACTTCTGCCGGTACTGCTTCTGGTTTCGACAGACGCCGGGGCGCAGCAACAGGAGGTCCGTTTCGGTGTGCTTGGCCTCTTCCATCCCAGGGAACTCGTGCTCGAACAGGGAAGCGGAGAAGTCATTTCCATTCGCGCCGACGGGGGAGCCGGAATTCCGGAACTGGTACTCAACGGTGAACCTGGACACCGTCTTGCCCTCTTCCGCGCCGTGGGCGACCGGGTGGTCGTCGGCGCCAAGTCGGCCAGCGGTTGGACGGCCACGGCTCGGAATGGCGGAGTGCCATCCTTTCGGCTCACAGTGCCGGGAAAACTTCACCGCGCTTATCGTGGCCGCCTGACCATTCATATCCGCAACGGCGAACTGGTGGCCGTCGCACGCCTGGATCGCGAAACGGCAGTGGCCTCCATCGTCGCCTCAGAGATGGACGAGAGCGCCCCGATCGAGGCGCTCAAGGCCCAGGCGGTGGCCACACGCTCGTTTCTTGCCGCTGGGGCAAGGCACCTGGACTTTGACTTCTGCGATTCGACCCATTGCCAGTTTCTGAAATCTCCGCCACCGGCAACCAGTCGCGTCTCCAGTGCCGTGCAGGCCACGCAGGACCTGGTGCTTCGTTATCGTGGCAGCCCACTCGCGGCCATGTACTCCAGCCGTTGCGGCGGCCACACGCGCAGCCTGCGCGATGTGGGCATGGAGCCCGGCGAAGGATATCCCTACTATGGAGTGCAATGCACCTGGTGCTCGCGACATCCGCTGGTTTGGCGGAGCAGGATCGGCAAGAGCGGACCGGCGCCCGAGCCTGGCGATGAGCCCCGGAGGATTGTCGAGGCCCGCCAGTGGGGTTGGAGCGCGATCCCCGGCAACGATTTTGAAGCTATCGAGGACGGCTCAGGCTGGCAGTTGGAAGGTCATAGCGTTGGACATAGCTTGGGTATGTGCCAACATGGTGCGGTCGGCATGGCCGTATCTGGCGCAAACTTCCGCGAGATTCTCGCGCACTATTACCCGAATACGTCGCTGGTATCGCAGCCGTGATACCTGACCGCGAATTCAGCCAACAGGACAGATGTTTTTTGAGGGCGCGCATGCAGGCCCCATTTTCCTTCCTCGATTCGGTCATCAGATCCCAGAACACTTGCCGACTTGCCAGGACTCATCTGTCTGGACAGTTGGTTCTCGGTGCCGACCGCATTTCAGTTTCGGGATTCCTCGATCTGCCACACAACGTTGCGCAGAGAACCCGGGCACGCAGGTCGGACCACCTAAGATCCCGGTTTCATCAGAGACCAATTTGGAGCCCACGCCCGCTCCGTGCCGGAGTTGAAATAAAGCATTTCCTTCCCGGCGTTTATTTATTACAATCGGCTGCAATAGTCGGCAATTCCCAACCGGCTTCCCCGGTTCACATGCGGCTGAAATTTTAGGTCGAGTGGCAGGTCCACCAGAGACACAGAATTCGCACAAGCTAGCTATATCGGCAGCTAGACATGCCGGTTGCCCCGAAGGAAAGGTGCAGCTATATGCCCCCAGGCCTTGACGCCTTAAAACACATCGTTGTGCTCATGATGGAGAACAGGTCCTTCGACCACATGCTGGGATCGCTGAAGGCTGTGAATCCGCAGATTGATGGAGTGGATGGCACACAGTGGAACCCTGATACCCAGGGGAACCCAGTCTATGTGAAGCCGCTTGCTGAGTTTCAGAGTCAGCTCGATCCAGACCCCGACCATCACTTTCCAGCCGTGGATCTGCAGATCTTCGGCGGCGATCAGAGTACCGGGCGCGCCGCTAACATGCAAGGGTTTGTGAAAAGCTATTATCAGCAGCGGCAGGATCTGGCCCATTCGCAGAAGATCATGTACTACTTCACCGAGGACAAGCTCCCCGTTCTCACCTCTCTGGCGACGAATTTTGCAGTCTTCAACCGCTGGTTTGCTTCCATTCCTGGACCGACGATCTGCAACCGAGCATTCGCGCACTACGGAACCTCCTTCGGGCAGGTTGGCATGAAGATGTTCTACCCGCAAGGCAAGAGCATCTACGAGCGTCTTGAGGACGCAGGTCATACCGCAAAGCTCTATTACTTCGACCAGGCCAGCTCGACGATGGAAGTCGTCAATCTACTGCAGCACCAGCCCCAGCTTTTCGGGACTTACGATCAGTTCCTGGCCGACTGCAAGTCCGGCACTCTCTCCGACTACAGTTTCATTGAGCCGAACTATACCGATCACGATAGCGACGACGGCGCGCAGCTTGCTTCCGATCAGCATCCGGATCACAACATCCAGGCAGGTGAGCTCTACATCGCCTCGGTCTACAACGCGATTCGGTCAAACCCCGCGCTCTGGGCGAGCACCGCGATGCTGGTGGTCTACGACGAGCACGGCGGCATCTTCGATCATGTCCCGCCGCCTGCCTGTACGCCGGACGGCCATTCCGCCGGACCTGCCGATACCGAATTGAATTTCCCCTTCAACTTTGATCGTTTGGGAGTTCGTGTGCCGGCCATCCTCATCTCGCCGTGGGTTCCCAAGGGCACCGTCGTCGGCTCTGACAGAGTCTTTGAGCACGCATCCATTCCAGCAACAGTCACGAAGCAATTCATTGGCAACTACACCGCAAGCACCCAGCGCGAACAGAACGCGCAGACATTCCTCGATCTGCTATCGCTCGACACCATGCGGACCGATAGCGTGGTCTTCAGCACGTAATGCAAAGGAGGAAACTTCCATGAGTGATGCTGGACCCGAAAAGACCCACCCTGCAGCCAAACGCAGGGAGGGATCGCTCAAGAAGAATATGCCAATGCCCGCCGGCGATTACAAGTCTATCCGGATTCCACTCCCTCCAGCCTCTGCATTCAACAGGGACAGGCCTGTTTCTTCCCTGATTCAGGCGCAGTTGCAGCACATTCATCACGCGGAGAGCGCCAGACTTCCGAAGCACAAACGAGATGGCAGACATCCGGAAGACATCCATACCGAAGCGGAAGCGGCATCCTACATCTTGGCGATAACTAAGGTTCTTCATCCGCAAGGTCGGAAGAAATCCAAGCCACGGCCAACCAGCAGCTAGGAGGGTATGTGCGAAAACTGCCGATCGCTATTGCGCTGCTGCTTTTGCAAATGGGAGCGGCCCAGGCGCAGGAGAGCCAGGCGCATGCCGACTTCCGCGGAGAAGCCACGCGCTTTAGACAAGGCTGTGAAGACTTCTCGCTCAAGGCTGTGCCGGGATGTGCGCAACTCCTGTTCACCGACCATCCTCTACATATCGCGGTGGGCAGCATCGCCCCGCAAAATGGATTTGGCGCAGGCGCTGCCTATGTGGGCCACTGGACTCCGAACGAACGTTGGCGAACGAGTTGGGACGCGGACGCCATCGCTTCCGATAACAGTTCGTGGCGCGCCGGCCTATACTATAAGGCAATTCACACACCGATTGAGAGAATCAAAGTCGTCACAACCGCTGCCGGCGCGCCGGCCCATTCCAACCTCGGCGTCCGTCCCTACACGGTCTTCAATCTCTACGCTCAATCGATCTCGCTCGATCAGTTGTTCTTTTACGGCCTGGGACCGAACTCGCTTGAGGCCAACGCTTCTGTCTTCAGTATGACTGAGACTATTACCGGCACGAACGCAATTGTCCCCGTATTACACAGACTGAACCTTTCGCTGCTAGGGGAAATCAACGGACGCTTCGTGGATGTGCGCGGAAATCATCACGAGTCCAGCCCTTCCATCGAGCAGGTATTCACCGAAGCCAGCGCGCCAGGGCTGACCAGTCACCCGGCCTTTGTGCAACTCTCAGAAGGCGCCCGTCTGGAGCCCTCGCTCTTCAACGGTCATTTGCAGATCGACTACCTGGCGCAGTTTCAGCAGTTTGTAGCTCCATCTAACTCAAGTTACTCCTTCCGCCGCTTTACCGCGGACCTGAGTCACACCATACCGCTCTACCGCAATTCTGGATCTTTCGGACCGAAGAGCACCAATGGCCCCGACGAGTGCGCGGTTGCTTTGGGAGCTACGAAATGTCCCGCCATCCAGCGCAATCGCGAAGGCTCATTCGCGGTGAGATTGCTCATTACGGAGTCCGTCGCTTCCGCTGGCAGTGTTGTCCCTTTCTACTTCCAGCCAACGCTTGGCGGATCGGACATCAACGGCAATTCGTGGCTCCCGAGTTATGACGACTATCGCTTCCGAGCGCCCAACGCCCTTTTGCTGCGCGAGAGCCTTGAACACTCGATCTGGGGACCAATCGGTGTTACCTTCTCAGCAGACCAGGGAAAGGTCGCGCTCACCCGCGGCGATATAGCCTTCGATCATCTCGCCCACAGCTTCTCCGCTGGACTGACGTTGCGGGCAGGGGGCCTTCCCGCTCTCTCTCTCGGCTTTGCCTGGGCTGGCCGCGAAGGTACACACACGATTGCGAACGTTAATAGCTCGCTCCTCGGGGGATCGGCCCGGCCGCCTCTATTCTGAATTGCGGTCACTGTCCTGGCGCATCTTCTTGGTGCTGACGACTAATTCAAACTGCTGGGGACTTCCTGCGATTCTTCCCCGCAACAATGTGCAAGGAAATGCCCCAATGAAATCGGATTCGTACCGAAGAACGCCCATGCAGCCGGCAGAGATGCTGGCTTCGCGCTAAATCGTCATATCACTTGCTGAGGGAAGATTACTATCCTGAAGTCGCCTATTGATGCGGAATCTACGAAGATCCCGGCAGGCCCGGCTCGATTCCGATCCGATCATTGACGGCGTTGTGGAAGCGCTGTTTGCATCCAAGGTATCACTCGGTTGTTTGCACGGAGACATGACCCAGCAGGAATTGTATCTGCTCTAGCTCGCCACCTGCCTGATGGCAAAGGCGGGTACAGGTCCCACGGAGATCATGCGGCGCAGGCGCTGGAATCTCGCAGATCTTTGCTTTCTCCTTCACCACGCCCCAGATGACCTTAGGGCTGAAGCCGCAACCCCAGGTTCGGCCAGCTTTGTTGATCGACCGGAGCAAAATGCCATTTGCGATCCCGGAGGCCGCCATCCAGGCATCAATTCCGGCTTTAACCCAGTCCGGAACAGGGATAGTGCGTATATGGCTGCCTTGCCAATAAGATCGGCAATGACCCAATGCTCCTCCCTTTGTTGGATATCTTCAACTCTCAGCGCTGTTAGCTCGGCGCGCCGCAGACCGCAGCCCAGCAAAATTTTCGGCCTGTCGCCATCTACGAACGCATAACCGCCGCTTTGCAGACTGCTTATTTTCAGAGCACGCGCGGAGACATGCGCACCACAACAGCGGGACCAACGGGTCCGACGTCCTTGCGATAATGATTGCGAAGAAGGATACAAGAAGAACTGGAGTCGACCCACACTTTGATGCCTGTTCAATTTCGAGCTTTCGCAGTCCGGTCCAGTCAGTGATTGCTAAGCTGCTGTAGGTTCAGGACACTCGAAGATGGAACTGGGGACACACATCTTATTAACTTGCCGGAATCCATTGACGAAGCGCTCTCGTAGGTTACTCGGAGGCGAGGCGTAAAGCAAGCCGGGCACCATCCCGATGTGAACTTGGTGGAGATGGAACCGGTTCTGGACAGCGCGCTTGATTGTGCTGTATTCTGTGCGCTCTCGCGCTCGTATGCGATTCGAGGTTGAGTCAAATGCTTGTTTCGCGTGTGCCAAAGGTCGCACCTTCGGCAGCCAGGCAATCGCCTGGCGCGGGGCAGAAGATTGCCAAATCGGCAGGGGAACGAGCTGAAGACCTCGAAGCGGACGTAGTTTCCAATGCCCCAGCTTCGAATTGGAGCTTCGCAAATATTCCGCTGTTTCCACGCGAGGAGCGGAATCCGAAATCGCGATTTCCATTGTGGGCACCGAGTTCAATGGAGAAGATCCCGCAGAAGTTGCGGCCCAACTCGCTTGATGCCCAGCTCAAGGTGGGGCCGCCGGATGACAAAATGGAACGGGAGGCAGATCGTCTTGCGGCAAGCATGTCGCGAGCGCCCTCGTCCAGTGTTTCAGTCGCTCAGCCTGCTTCGCGCACTGATTCAATATTCGACGCGCCCCTGTCGGCAACGCAGCCGGCGATGCGACCAGCCACACAAGAATGCCAAGCTCCGGCTCCCCGCATCGTAAATGAAGCATTGCGTTCGGCAGGGCAGCCGTTGGATCCAGAGACGCGTGCCAAGATGGAACCTCGCTTCGGTCGAGATTTCGGCGGGGTTCGAGTTCACACCGATGCACTCTCTGTGCAGTCCGCGCGCGCGCTCAATGCTCGTGCTTACACCGTTGGCAACAGCATCGTTTTCGCCGAAGCGGAGTTTGCGCCGCGGAGCGTGAGCGGCCAGAGCCTTCTGGCACACGAGCTAACTCATACCGTGCAGCAGGGCGGGCAGCCGCAGCTGATTCAGCGGGCACCGGCCAACTATGGAAGCACGGCTACGGTAGGGCCGCAACCCGATCCTTCAAAAAAGAAACCGGGATCACAATTGACGGCTGACGATTTGATATGGGTGTTTGCGAGCCTGCGCCACAGTGATCCGGAGGCGTTCGTAAAAGTTCTGAGCAAGAATGAAGGAGTGTTGTATCCGGTTCTCAGTCTATATGGATTTGAGGGGTCTAAGGTCAAGGAACAAGACTCACTGAAAGATTTTGATGCAGCAGTGAAGAAATGGGGCAGGATGAGTGAATACGAGCGAAAGTATGGACGCTTGATACAGAACAAGCCGCATCCGAAGCCGAAGTCGCGCGAAGAACGGAAGTATGAAAATGCGAAGGAGCTTGAGCGCGACTTTATCAATCACGGTTACGAGCGCTTCGAGATCAATAAAAGGATTGAATCGGCTGGGTTGATGGGAGACCTGGTAGGCTTGAAAATTAGTGTCCGTGACAACTTTGGAAAGTACGAGACAAGAACTTTCGAGAAAGAGGAAACTCACATTTTCGCCAGCGTTCCCGGTGCCTTCTACCAGCCATGGGCGCTCGAGGCACTTAGGGCTTACATGCAAAAATACGAAGAGGCCCACAACATCCAGGTTCCGATCCAATCTGGCGCGATCAACGACGGATCTCAGATGGCAAAAGATCAGGCTCAGTCCCAGATACTTCCGTCCATGGAGGAGTCATACCTGGGTGCGGGGCTCGCACTTTTTGTGAGCAGATACACAGACGATCCGAGGATTATTCTGGCGGCTTCTGAGCTGGGCGGCGGGATCGAGGCATCGGCTGGGGCGGTGGGAAATGTCATCGGCAGTCGTGGCAGTTATAAGCCCGAAGTTGAGAACAAACCTGCAGAGGCCTACACCAACAACCGGGACAGGATTTCACCTTCGGTTGATCCGGAAAAGGTGGGTTCTGCTCCGGCATCAGGTCCCGCTGAGACTCCAGATGCGCATCCTGACGCGGTTAAGAGGCCTGCACCTGTCCGATTTGAAAAGTTGTCGCTTAAGGAGAGAAACGAGCTAGCAAAAACTAACCCTCAAGCTGCAGAGGCGATGCGCCTGCGCTATCGGGAATTGTCGGATGCAGAGCTTGGCAAGCTGGCGAGAAATGGCGACGTAATGGCAGAGTCGGTGCGCAATCAACGCATTCCGCCGAATAACCTGGTGAAGAACTTACCCAAAAGCGGTGAAGATAGGTTTTCAGACCCGAGTGTCTATGACAAACTCGTACAGGCTATCAAGTCTTATCGATTGACATCAGGGTATCGGCGGTCGGGCCCACATGCTGTCACACCCGACGCGGACACACAAGGCGGCGTTGTGGGCTCAGCAATGACGAATGTGCCAGGACTCGAGGGCCGGGTGTTCGTTGCCGAATCACCGCTGGCTGGTGGCCAGGTCAATCCCGATTCAGAGTTCAAGCCCCACACCGACTTCGACAAGCTTCCGCATACGCATGGCCACGCAGAGCAAGGTCTTGCCGACCAGATCGGCGCAGCATTCAATGGTATTCCAGCGGAGAATCTCAAAGGGAGAACAGTCTATATCCTGATTGAGCAGATTCCTTGTTCAACATGTGCTGCCGGTACCGGAACAGCTGACAAGAATGTTCAGCCAGGGGTGTTGGCGAAGTTGGGCGAAAAATTTAAGACGGTGAGATTCGAAGTGAAGCACATGGACGCTAGCGGAAATAAGATGACATTGGACGCGGGGAAGAACACAATTGTTCCACTGCGGCAACCGGCGAAACCGAAGGCTCCCGACAGGACTCAGAAGCCTTGATCCGAGGGGCGGGATTATCGAGCCGGCCCGATATTACTGACACATAGGTGCCCCATCTTTTCAGCAAAGATCGCTGAAAGGATGGGGCACGATAACACTATATGAGGGATAGATTGAAAGTTACCCTGGTGTAGTGCTCAAGTCGGTTTTGTCGCTGCGACTCTTCACAGTCACTGGCGAATAAACGCTAAGCCCAAGCATCCGCGTTCGGGTGAGCCTCATAAAACTTTCACAGGTATCCGAGGCGAGATCACTGGCGGCGAACTCGATGCCAACTATAGTTGAAGCGCCGGAAGGGATAGTAGTAGGAGTTGGTTCGGGAATGTCCTCTCCTCGATTCAAAGGCGATTGTTTGTTCATCCCGGGCAAGTCGCCAGCTAACCTGCAGAGCTCGGCAAGATGGGGGCAATATTCGGATTGACGAAACAATACGACCGGAACACGCAATTTACGTCCGCATCGGGTCTGGACGCGCGCACTGGGATGTTCACATCAGTAGAGATTTTGCGGTCTCCGGATTAGTAAACACATGCCCACAACTCTTCGGCGAGGATCAGCGTCGCCATCGGCGTTTATCGATACCTATTCGCCGAAGCATACAAAAGCGATCGAGATATGTTGAGCCGACGTCTTGCCGAAGCGATCAAATTGGGTGAGCATTACCTGAAGCACATGTGTAAAGGTAGTCTTTGTCGCATTACTGGTCGGAAGGCGATGCGGCGCACCGCATCTTCCATTGCTCGGGGAGCCAAGCGGAGAGCTGGTCGATAGGCATGGAAGGCAAGCTGACCAGCAACTGGGTAAGGTAAAGCTACGGATCGATATCGTGGCGGCGGCAGGTGCTTGTCAGGCTGGCCAGCATGGCGGCCGTTCTTCCACCGCGCGCGTTGCCCACGAAGAGTGAGTTCTTGCGATTGAGCACGACGCGTTTCATCTCGCGCTCGCTGACGTTGTTGTCGATGGGCACAGCGCCATCGGACGAGAACACGGAGAGCTCCTGCCCTTGACTCAGGGCATAGCTGATCGCTTCAGCCTCGAGTCGTTTGTACCAAAGTACGTAGCCGTCGCGATCCCATGTGAGAATCTTCAGCCTCTCGCCACGACGAGAGCGAAATAAGAAGAAATGTCCGCCACACTGCACCCGTCTCGTTCTTGTTTGTCTTTCGGATTATTCATTCGTTTTGTCATGGCTATTTTCTTTCCTTGAGCGTGGCGATCTGTTCCGCCGTAGGTTCGACGTAAAGGTACTCGGTTCTGTAGTTCGACCGATAGCCGATGATACGGCCTTCCCGACGCCAGTTGATGATGGTCAAGTCCGTTACCTGGATCTTGCGTGCCATTTCCTTTATGGTGAGCATTCCTTTGTCCCGTAACCGTTGACGTCGGCTCCTCAGACCTGATTGCTTACAGATCCAACCGAGGATATGGACGTTGAACGCACGGCCATCGCCAGAACGAAGACCACGTTCATTGAGAAGATCCACGATCTCCCGATACTCGTGGTCACCAAGCAACTCATCGATCGCTTCCACCACCTCGGGTCTGGTTCTGGAAAGCACATAAAAGGGCAAGGGAAGCGGCACTTCAAGCGACTTCAAGGCCCCGCCTCGGAAGCGCACTTGTGCGATGACCTTCTCTTCTTTCCGTAAGGTCACGTCCTCCAGGAGTAATCGAGTCATGCGCTTCCGATCCCGATAGGGAAGGTCTGGATCATTCCAGACTCGGGGAAAATCCGCAGCCAAGGCGCGGATCCTTTCCCGTTGCTCTGCTCGCAAGATCCTTTGCTCGTTCTCCTGCTGGCGTTCGTATTCTTCCTGGGCGGAACGCAGATCTCGCAGTTTGATGTTCCAGTCCGCTTCCAGTTGATCGGCTACCAGACGATTGTCGGGATCCACCTGTAAATAACGGCGACGCGCGAGGTCTGCTTCTTCCTGCGCGCGCTGGACAACCTGTCGTCGAAGGCGGTCCACTTCCTTGATTCGCGTTTCCACTTCCTGTTCGATGGCCAACGCTACCTCCAAGTTCAGTGGACTGATAGCCGCTAGCAACAGCTCCCCAAGAGCCAGATCAAGATCACGGCCGGAGATGCGCCGGCATTGCTTTTCTCCATATCGGGAAGCGGCATGCCCACAGATGTAATCCGGATACAGATGACCGCGCCGTTTGTGATATGCCACATGCATTCGTCGGCCGCATTTTCCGCAGATTGCCAGCCCCTGTAGCAAGGCGGGACCTTCTCGCGGAGGAGTCCGCTGTCGCTGGCACCGGTACTGCGTAGCGTTCTCCTGGAGCCTCTTCTGATTTTCCTGGTACTCTTCCCAACTGATATATCCCGCGTGCGCGTTGGGAATAAACGCGTACCATTCCTCGGGCGCGACCTTCTTTTTTGTCCGCTTTATCTTACCGTTGGGCAATTGGACAGACCGTGTGCGGCCGAAACCGTACGCCCCGGCAAAGCGCGGACAGGACAACACCCACGCGGCCCGATAATAACCGAGCGGCCTCCACACCAACTCTCCTTTGTGCACGCCTCCCCAGACACGGTGCGGGAACTTGAGACCCTCCTGACGAAAAGCCTTCACCACCGCCAGCGCCGATCCTGTCCGTCCAAATGTCGCAAACAGATGCCGGAAGCTTTCCTGGACTTGACCGTCGGGATCAAGCTCCACCTGGCCGCGAGGCCCGTAGACCAACCCCGTTGGAAGCCGTCCCCCCAGTTCTCCCCGCCGCGCCTTTTGCAGTAGACCACCTCGCAACCGCGCACGGATCAGGTGTAGTTCCACTTCACTCATCGTCCCTTTCATGCCCAGAAGCAGGCGATCATTAAATTGCGAGGGATCATAAACCCCGTCCTCGTCCAACAATAGGGTTTGGGTCAGAGCGCAGATTTCCAGAAGACGATGCCAGTCACTGGAATTGCGTGCCAGACGCGAGACCTCCAGACCCATTACGATCCCGGCGCGGTTCATGCTGACCGCCGTGACCAGTTTCTGGAACCCCTCTCGCTCGACGGAGCCGCTGCCGGATTGTCCCTGGTCACAGTCGATCACCACGATCTGTTCCAGCGGCCATCCCAGAGCCAGCGCCCGGTCCCGCAAGCCATATTGACGCTGGGTGCTCTCCACGTTTTCACGAACCTGCCGAATCGTGGATTGCCGTACATAGAGGAAGGCGCTTCGGCTCAGGTGTTCGGCCTGGACTTTTTGATGAACTTCACTGTTCATAGGGCTCCTCCATAGACCAGAGCGATGACAGCTCCTCCCATAAATCGAATCACTTCATCCTGCACAGGGAACGGCATAGGGGGCACTTCTTCCGTGGGCACCGCCGGGGATCGCACAGGCGCAATCAACTCGCCCGCTATCTCGATCCACTTCACCATCCCGTAGGCCATCAAGGCCCCTTGGCCTAGCCGCGAACCAGAAGTGCTGTTCCGCGCCAGTACATAGGAACGCAGTCTTTCGTACTGCTCGACCAGCACCTCCGGCGCCAACGCATGTCTTTGGCCCGCGCTCCCACTTATGCCATGCCCCGTTTTTTTTTCGCGGCCACCAGCGCCCGCTCCACGGTTCTGCGGTGCACCAGCACGGCAAATTCGTTTTGAATCCGCCGCACCAGTTCCGACATTCCGATCGACGGTTCCTCTGAGCGAGTTCGTTCCACAAACGAAACGATTTCCCTCGTTACCTTGTGCCCTTCTTTGGGGCCACGGCGTCGGGCAATAAGCCCCTCCAGACCTTCGCTGCTGAAGTCGCGCCGAGCCTTGTAAAAGGCCGGGCGCGAGAAGCCGAAACTGGCGGCAACGGCGCTGATGGGCAAGTCTTCCTTCTCGACCCGGCGCAGCATTTCGTATTTGACCTGGGTCAAGTCCTGGGGATCGAAGAATCTCTCCTCCAGAAACAAACGGTCCCGGATGGCGCCGGCGCGGGGATTGAACGTTCCGCTTTGGCGAAGTGCCTGGACCTTGACAGCTGTCTTGGAATTGGATCGGAGAGTTTTCATATGTAACTATAATTACGCCCATCATTGGAAAACTAAAAGGCGACTCTCCATGTGGAACCAAGATAATAAAGGGTATTCGTTCATGTAAACAGCAATTTCCCTTGTCCGGAATGGACGTATTTATCATTACATATGCGGCGCAATTAGATTTACATGCCATGCGCCCTCGCTTTCCCTAGCCGATCTATCAGATCGACCAATTCCAACAGGCAGCCAGCATGTAGTTGCGACCGGCCTGACGCCATTTCTACGAACGCGTCACCCTTCACAAAATCCGTCCAAACCGATGGAATCTCGCGAAGATGCCCGTCGCTATCATGAAAGTACACGAAGCTCTCGGCGAAAATGCACCGATGCTCGACCAAGTCAAACTGCTTGCCGCTCATTGGATGGAATGGGTGTGTGATCCGTATTCGGCGAACTTCATGGCTGGGAATGGGTGCAATCGAAGGGACATTTAAAGATGTGACCGGAGGTCGGATCGCATTCCAGCACGTCGCGGATCTTGCCATAAAGGCCGTCGAACCCGATGCGCATATCTGTGACTCCGGTCGCAACGTATATGCGTGTCGCCGCTCCTAACGCGAACATCGCCTCAGCCTTCCAGAGCCGCGACTAGCTGCTTCAGAACAGAGACATCGAATCCGGCTTCGACAAGAATGCGCCGCCCGTTGCCAAGCTCCACCCGCAGACCGCCACTCACAGATGGCGCGCCGACCAGATCGACGGGGAACAACCCTTGGGCTGCAGTCGAGGCTCGACGCGTGCGACACCGGGCACGATAATAATCAAGCGTGTGAAGTGCGACACCGCGCGCACTCGAGAATGCCTTGCGGCTCAAACCGCTTTGTTCAAAATCCCGCACCAGGATCTCTGCTTCAGCCTGGCTCCGACGATGCCTCTCAACAACCACTCTCGTATCTCGCATGCCTCCACTTCAACATGCAAACAGATAGGTGAAAAGAGTGGCTTTGCTCGGATGGATACGATGAAACGTCCATCCGAGCGTCATACACAATCTGTCAAGTTGCGCAATGAAACTGGCCTGAATAGATGTTCGTGATCACTTCGGCATACGTGGGTATTCTGCACGCGAGACGTCAGGACATGGCCCGAAAAGGGGCCGTCATGGTTCAACGCGGCGGGCACCACCAGACCACGGACAAAATTTCTTGTCAATGTTTATGCTATTTTGTCCATGTACAAACATTTTTGTACATGGACACCAACATCTTGTGGCAAGAGATACCGTCTCAACCGTTACGGACTTGGCCAAGTTCCTGTCTTCGTCCACAGGTCACCATCAAACCGCGGCTTATGGCTGCAGCCCACAGACATACTGGAGTTCCACCGCGAGGACTGGCGACGACTCTCTAAAATGTTAACGCTGCGTTAATTTCTCCGACTTTTTGCTCAAAAAGTGAGCCATGACGTTCAAGCCATGGCTCAAAAGCAACTTGAAATGAATCACTTAGTCGACTTTCATTTTGGTGCGTCGAACTTTCACCGAAGTGGTTCAAACTTTCATTTTTGCCGGTAACGCACATTGCTCCACTAAAAGTACATAAAAGTTGCTAACTGCATCCGCTGGTTGAGCCGCAGCTCATGCACCGGTAGCAACTGCCGTTCCTTACCATGATTGCCCCGCAAACTCCGCAACTGGGCGCATCGCCCATATCGTAGAGGTCGCGCATCGCATCGGCCGCGTGGTAAATACCTCGATCCGTAAGACTCGGACCGTGAGAGGGATCGTCGGCATGCTCCGATGCGGCGTGTGCCTCGGGCGCGATGCCGCCGCCCGCTGCCGGTGCCGTTCCCAACCCACTGACCCCATTCAGCCGGCGGGCCACCTCTTCGGCCAGCCGGGCCAGGTGGTTCTGCGACAGCGTTTCGTCCTCCGCTTCGGCGTCGGGAACCAGCGTAGGCGAGGCAGGCAATTGCGGCGCCTGCGGCGCGAAGCCGGCAAACAGAGACAACTGCTCCCCAGACAAGAACCGCAGATGCAGCCAGCGGAAGATGTAGTCCATCAGGCTCTTGGCGTAACCGATCTGCTCGTTGCCGGTCCAGCCCGAAGGCTCAAACCGCGTGTGAGCAAACTTCTCGCATAGAACCTTCAGTGGTACGCCGTGCTGAAGCGCGAGCGAGATGGAGGTTGCAAAAGCATCCATCAGCCCGGAGACCGTGGAGCCTTCCTTGGCCATCTTGATAAAGATTTCGCCCGGCTGGCCGGTGGGATAGAGGCCCACCGTGATGTATCCCTCGTGCCCTGCGATGGAAAACTTGTGGGTGATCGACGCGCGTTCGTCGGGCAGGCGATGGCGGATGGCGCGTGGCGGGCCGTTCAGATCCTGCTCTTCGCTCTTGGAGGCTTCGTCGGCGGCCGAGGCCTGCAGTACGGAGATGGAGGCTGCCTTGGCGATCTGCTCCAACGCGCGCTGGAAGGCTGTCGCGGCGGCAATCACCTGCTTGGCGGCCACCTCGATCTTCTCGCCCACCTTCGCTTCCAGAGTCTTTACGTCGGCGTCTGCAGCGGGCTGACCGGCAGCCAACTGGGCCAGAATCCGGCTTCCGGCCGCATCCAGTGCCGAAGGCTCGCGCTTGGCGTCCATGCTGGTGTTCAGCGGTTGTGTGCCCTTGGATCCGTCACGGTAGATGGCCACGGCCTTGATCCCCTGACGCCAGCTTTCGGCGTAGGCTTCGGCAACATCTTCCACTGTGGCCTCATGAGGCAGGTTCACGGTCTTCGAGATGGCACCGGACAGGAATGGTTGCGCGGCGGCCATCATCTTGATGTGCCCCATGTAATGGATGGACCGTGTGCCCTTGGCCGGCTTGAAGCTGCAATCGAACACCGACAGATGCTCCGGCTTGATCCCCGGCGCGCCTTCGATCGTGCCGGTGGCGTCGATGTAGCTGACGATTGCGTTCACGTCTTCGTTGGAATAGCCCAGCTTGAACAGCGCGGACGGAACCGTCTGGTTGACGATCTTGATCATCCCGCCGCCCACCAGCTTCTTGTACTTCACCAGCGCCAGGTCCGGCTCAATGCCCGTGGTGTCGCAGTCCATCATGAAGCCGATGGTGCCCGTAGGCGCCAGCACGGTAACCTGCGAATTGCGGTAGCCATAGCGCTCGCCATACACCAGCGCCATGTCCCAGCACTCGCGGCTGGAGGCGATCAGCGCGTCCAGTTGCGGCACGTTGAAGGGCTCTCCGCTCTGCCGTGACCTGCCAATGTTGTTCACCTCGGCGCGGTGCATGCGGATCACATCCAGGAACGGCTCGCGGTTCACATAGAAGCCGGGGCACGCGCCGCCCTGTCGCTCCACTGAAGCAGTCAGCGGCGTGGCGGAGAGGATCGGCGGGCAGTTGGCGGCCACAATGGCCGACTGCAAATAGGCCTGGCCGCACATAATCGCTGTCAACGCTGCAGCAAGATCCCGGCCGGCAGCCGAATCGTACGGCAGACCGCAGGCCATCAGCAGCGCGCCCAAATTGGCGAATCCCAGCCCCAGCGGACGGTAGTCGTGCGAGTTGCGGGAAATCGCCTCGGTCGGATACCCGGAATTGTCCACCAGGATCTCCATCGCAGTCAGCATCACTGAAATGGAATGCCGGTAAGCGGGAATGTCGAATCCGCCCGACGGAGTCACGTACTTCATCAGGTTGAAACTGGCCAGGTTGCAGGCCGAGTTGTCCAGGAACATGTACTCCGAGCAGGGGTTCGATGCGTTGATGCGCGCCGTGTTCTTGCTCGTGTGCCAGCGGTTGATCGTCGTATCGAACTGCATGCCCGGGTCGCCGCACACCCACGTGGCCTCGGCGATCTTGCGCATGATCTCGCGCGCCTTGAAGGTCTTTACCTTCTCGCGGCCGTTCACCGTATAGGTGCTGTAGTCGCCGTCGTTCTCATAGGCACGCATGAACTCGTCGCTCACGCGCACCGAGTTGTTGGCGTTCTGGAAGAAGATCGACGAATACGCCTCGGAATCCGGTCCAGACCCGTCGTAGCCGGCCTTGATCAGCGAGAAGGCCTTGGCTTCTTCCTTGGCCTTGCACTCAATGAACGCCATGATATCCGGATGGTCCACGTTCAGAATCACCATCTTGGCGGCGCGCCGCGTCTTGCCGCCGGACTTGATCACGCCGGCAAAGGCGTCGAAGCCGCGCATGAAGCTCAGCGGTCCTGAAGCCTGCCCGCCGCCCGAAAGCGTCTCCATCGATCCGCGGATCGAAGATAGGTTGGTCCCCGTGCCCGAACCCCACTTGAACAGCATCCCCTCGGTCTTGGCCAAAGTCAGAATGGAGTCCAGCGAGTCGTCCACGGAGTTGATAAAGCACGCCGAGCACTGCGGATTGCTGTAGCCCGTGGCCGCATACTTCACGCCGCCCGTCGCCGGATCCCAGTGCCAGTTCTGTCCAGCCGCATCCGGCTCCAGCCGGTCGCAGCCCACGTTGAACCACACCGGCGAATTGAAGGCCACCTTCTGCGTCACCAGCATGTGCGCCAGCTCGTCGTGGAAGATGGTCGCATCCTCGGGGGAGGCAAAGTACCCGCCAGTCATACCCCAGTCGCGGATCGTTTCCACCACGCGCTCCACCAGTTGGCGCACACCGGTCTCGCGCTGCGGGCTGTCCAACTGCCCGTGCAGGTACTTCGAGGCCACGATATTGGTCGCCGTCATCGACCAGTCCACCGGCACTTCGACGTTCTTCTGCTCGAAGATGGTGTTGCCCTTGCTGTCGGTAATCGAGGCGGTGCGCTCTTCCCACTGCACGTCGTCGTAAGGGGAAACGCCCTCAGCGGTAAAGCGCCGGGTAAAAATCAGTCCCTTTTGCGTGTAGGGAGTCTGCAGCGCCGCAGCGGAACTCTGAATATTGGCCTCACTCATAGAAAATCCTCTCGATCAAAAGCGTTGAATTCCTCATCCCCTCTGCGCAGGACGGAGGGGAGTCGGTCAGAAAAATGTCAAACAAGACCTCGTACTGGAAACGGGGAATGAAAGATGCCGCGCCTTCAATGGTTTTCAGCGGCCTCTCCGGGGGTGTCTACACGCCGGAGTTCATGACAATCCGTTTACAGCCGCAGATGAAAAAATACCGCTGTCTATGGTGCAAGTCAACAACAAACCACTACATCTTGTATTTTGTGCACACTTTCGTCATCCACTTCATAAACAAAGGCAATTCGCTGTGGAAAGCTCGAAACCGCCTTGTCCGGCGCAGGTTTCGGGAGCGTCTTTGCCTCCAAACCAGGGCAACCAGTGCGCTTGGTCTCCCTGCCGACCCCTTTCCAAAGCCTAGTCCCCGTCGCGCTCGGGTACAAGGAGCAGAAACAGTGCAATCCTCCCGAAAACGGTGTGAATTGTGGACAAACCGGTACGGATTGGCAAGAATTTGTAACGCCGTGTATGACAGCGTCGGCTTTGTCAAGGCTCTTTTTGGGGCCCTTGGCCGCAAAAAGAGCATAGCGAAGCGTCCGTTTGGGAAGGCCGGTGTTAAGGGCGCGTACTTTGCGTTCATCTCGACCCTTGACACCGGCCTTGCCAAACCCACCCTTGAGCTTGGATCGAATCTCAGATGTTCTTTCTGAGATTCGATCCATAATTGGAAAAGAACGGTCTTGCCCGGCTAAACGACCCGAAGCCCGCAGGTTGAAATTCAATCACTCTCGATGGCAACCTCACAAGGTTCCACCAACCATGTATTCGGTCCGGTCGTGCACCATGATTCCTTGTTCAAACTCCCTCATCGAGCGAGAGAGGCGGGGCGTCCAATCAATCTCTCGGCCTTTATTTCAGCCACGGCGTTACTCGGGCTGCCCCACATGCGAACCGCGCTCCATCACTTTGCTGTACTCTTCGCCGGAGCGCCACATCCAATACAAACGAACGGCCAGCTTGTGCGCAATAGCCACCTTGGCCACCCCGTGATGCTTGGTCATCGACAGCCGCACATACTGCCGGTGCCAACTCGGATCGTACCGCTGGGCGGTCGCGGCGGCCTCCACCAGCAACCAGCGCAGAGTCGTGTTGCCCTGCTTGCTGATGTGCCCCAGGCGGCGCTTGTCGGAGCTGGACTCCTCGGCCGGAATCAGGCCCAGACCGGGGTCCCCAGCGACAGGTCTTCGTCGCTGGGGTGGGAGATAGCTGCCCACCTGCTTGCCCCGCGGGAACCGTTCCCAGTTCCCGATGGTCAGCACGTACGCCAGCGAAACCACCGGCCCCACGCCCGGATGGGTCATCAGAACGCAGGCCTCCGGGCTCTGTTCCGCGGCCTTGATCACCGCCTTGTCCAGCGGTTCGATCCGCCGGTTCATCTCCTCCAGCAAGGCAATCAGATCCTTGCGCCGCTCCACGTCCCACCCCGCCAGCGGCAGAGCTTCGATCTGGTTGCGGCGCATCGGGCACCATACCCGCTTGCTCAACAGGCCCTCGTTCTTGGCCATGGAATCCAACTGGTTCTTGATGCGGGTACGCATCCGCACCATGCGGCAGCGATGCATCAGTAACTCCCGCAGGTTCTCGTTCTCCTCTGGAGGCTGCCAGACATCCGGAGATCGATCCTCCACCAGCAACTTCAAAATGTGCCTGGCATCCCGCTTGTCGGTCTTCTGCTTGCGCGGACAGGCGGCGCGGATCGCGGTAGCGTCTCCGAGCAGAAACTCATGGCCCAACTCCTGCATCAACAGCCGAAACCAACGGAAGTTCCCGGTAGCCTCGGCGCCCAGGCGCACCTGCCGCCCGGCCAGTGAACGGTAAAACCGCTCCGCCTCTTCGGGATGGCTTAAACGGCGTTCTCCGCACTCCCCCGTCTCCTGGTCCACAAAGGCGATTTGCTGGAAGCGGGGATGGAAATCACATCCTATAATCATCATGCTCGGCTCCTTCTCCCGAGCTAAATGGTCGTTTAGCCGCAACCAGTCTACTCAGGTCGGAGGAGCCGACGCTGTCATGTAATCAACTTCCCGGTCGGCTGTAGCGTGGGCCTCCCGGTCCACGCCCACTCTCGACCGATTAGAGAGATGCTCTGGGCGTGCCTGATAGCCTGATTTCGTGAACGTGAACTCGTCCCACCCCACCTCCCTGAATTGGAAACCGGCCCTCCAGCCCATCCCGGTCACCCTGCGCGGCCGGTTCGTCATCCTGGAGCCATTGGACGCAGGGCGCCACACCGCCGCCCTCTGGCAAGCCGTTCAAGGCCGCGATGAGCTCTGGTCGTGGATGGGCGATGGCCCCTACGCCACGGAAGAGGAGTTCCGCCGCTCCCTCGCCATCAAGCAGTCGGCCCCCGACGCCGTTTTTCTGGCTATTGTGCCCATTCCGGCGAGTCACCCGGAAGCTCTCCAGGCAGCCTCCCGTCCCCAGGGCAGGGAAGCGGCCGGCTACGCCAGCTTCATGCGCATCGATCCGGCCAACGGCGTCGTCGAGGTGGGCAACATCCTGCTCGCGCCCCGCCTGCAGCGCACCACCGCCGCCACCGAGGCCATGTACCTGATGGCCAGCCACATCTTCGACCGCCTCGGCTACCGCCGCTACGAGTGGAAGTGCAACGCCGAAAACCTTCCCAGCCGCCGCGCCGCCTTGCGGCTCGGTTTCACCTTCGAGGGCATCTTCCGCCAGCACATGGTGGTCAAGGGCCGCAACCGCGACACCGCCTGGTTCTCCATGCTCGACCGCGAGTGGCCCGCCCGCAAGCGTGCCTTCGAATCCTGGCTCGACCCCGCCAATTTCGATCCACAGGGCAGCCAGCGCCAAGCTTTGCATTCAATGCAAATTCAGACGCTCCGTGCGGAATCGGAATAATCGAGCCGTTCTCCGGCCCCGTTCATCCGGATCATCTTGACTCGCTCGGACGCGTAACGGCTGGAAGGAACTGCCGCCAACTCGCAAACTCGCGAATTCCGCGAAGCGGAAGCTAACTTGCTGATTTTGTTTATAAAACTCTTCATCCAACCTTCTTCTTTACAGAGAACCTTTGTCATCTGACGCACAGTGGAAGGACCTGCAGCAGCTTTTCACTCCTTTGCAGATCGTTCAGGTTCCGCCGCACTGCGCAAACAAAACGCCGCCCGTTTCCGGGCGGCGTTTTGCTGCGATTCTTGAACTCAGGAACTAGTTGCTTTCCTTGGTTTCAATCCTCATGCCGTAGAACGACCTGCGCACGAAGAACGC
>Ga0224528_1000472_pt1 | contig 30812 bp, 31 predicted proteins | sample CBST25metaG_2_FD_179888 | JGI IMG/M metagenome (GOLD analysis project Ga0224528, IMG submission 179888) | Peat soil microbial communities from Stordalen Mire, Sweden - C.B.S.T25 | ecosystem: Environmental > Terrestrial > Soil > Wetlands > Peat | place: Sweden: Norrbotten County, Stordalen Mire...
GAAGCTTGCACCGCAAATCATCCGAATATGCTCGTGGCATCGCTTTATGTCTTCACGGAGAAATCGCCAACCAAAACTTACTCCATTCCCGCCGCTCCGGATATAACTACTTAGGAACCGCTCTAGTTGAAGCACGGATATCAATTTTGGGGTCGGAGAGTTGGAGAAATGAACGAACTGGCAAGAGCTCTGATTGGGGATAGCTACGCGGCTCCTCCGAAGAACATTCTTGAAGGATTAAGCAGCACACTGGCTCATCGAGAGTTGGCTGATGTTCCGCACACCGTTTATGAAGAGTTATGGCATATGGCGTTTTGGCAGGACGTTACGCTGGATTGGATTAGCGGTGTAGAGACGCAGTTTCCAGCAACACCGAATAACGGATTTCCGGGACGGGTGGATTTTGAACGTGAGACCTGGGATGAACTATGTTTGCGCTTTCTGGAAGGCAGCGAGAATGCCGCGAAGATTACGGAGGACAGCGAGAAGTTGGAGCAAATGATTCGGTGTCCTTCGCGTCCGGGTGCTCCGGATCGATGGATGTCGGTTCGGGAGCAGTTGGAAAGTCTGGTGGCTCATAATGGCTATCACCTGGGGCGCATTGTCCTTCTAAGACAATTGATGAAGGCATGGCCTCCGCCGTCGGGTGGTTTTAACTGGTAATCCGACGCTGGTAAGCGGAATTGCGCCATCGGTTTCACGAATGGCCGCTTGGGAATACACTTATACGTTCGGCGGGTACCGGGATTCGCGAAGGGGTGTTCGCGGAGAGCGGAACCGGTCGGGAAACGGGCAGCGCTGCGGGGTGGCTGCGTGAGCCTGAAAAAAATCCACACTCAAGGCGATCTATGAATACGTTCGGCAGCCGTTCTTCGCTTCGCGTTGGGAGCAAGCAGTACGACTTCTTCCGCATTTCCTCTCTGGATCAACATGGATTTCATACGGCGCGGTTGCCGTTCTCGCTGCGCATTCTGCTGGAGAATCTGCTGCGTCGTGAAGACGGGACGACGGTCACGGCAGAGATGATTCGGGCGCTGGTTTCGTGGACCTCACAGACGAAGTCGGCGGAAGAGATTTCATTCATGCCGAGCCGCGTGCTGCTTCAGGATTTCACAGGGGTTCCGGCGGTGGTGGATTTGGCGGCGATGCGCGACGCGATGGCGCGGCTGGGCGGCGATGCGACGAAGATTAATCCGCTGCAACCGGCAGAGCTGGTGATTGACCACTCGGTGCAGGTGGATGAATACGGTACTCCGCAGGCGTTTGATTTGAACGCGGCGCTGGAGTTTCAACGCAATCAGGAGCGGTATGCGTTTTTGCGCTGGGGACAAGGGGCGCTGAAGAATTTTGCGATTGTGCCGCCGGATACAGGGATTGTGCACCAGATCAATATTGAGTATTTGGCGCGCGTGGTGTTTGTGTTGGAAGAGGCAGGCAAGGCGGCTCTGGCTTATCCGGACACGCTCGTGGGCACGGATTCGCACACGACGATGGTGAACGGGTTGGGCGTGCTGGGGTGGGGCGTTGGCGGAATTGAGGCCGAGGCGGCAATGTTGGGGCAGGCGGCCTCGATGCTGATTCCGCAGGTGGTCGGCGTGCGCTTTACGGGGAAGTTGCGCGAGGGTTCGACGGCAACCGATCTGGTGCTGACGGTGACGGAGGCTCTGCGGAAGAAGGGCGTGGTAGGGAAGTTCGTTGAATACTTTGGGCCGAGCTTGGGGACGCTGACGCTGGCGGATCGCACGACGATTGCGAATATGGCTCCGGAGTATGGCGCGACTTGCGGGATCTTCCCGGTGGATGAGGAGACGCTACGTTATCTGAAGCTGACGGGACGAAGTAAGGAGCAGATTGCGCTGGTGGAGGCCTACTACAAAGAGCAGGGGCTGTTCCACACGGCGAGCTCTCCGGAGGCTGAATACACGGATGTGCTGCATATTGATCTGGCGACGATTGAGCCATCGATTGCAGGGCCGAAGCGTCCGCAGGATCGGGTGGAGTTGTCGCAGGCAGCAGCATCGTTTGCAAAGGCCTTGCCTACTCTGCTGAAGCCGGATGCGAAGGTGAGTACGCCTTCAGCGGTGCGCGCGGATCGGAACTCGAAGGACTATGGCACGGCGTTACGACATGGCAGCGTGGTGATTGCGGCGATCACGAGCTGTACGAATACGTCGAATCCGTATGTGTTGGTGGCGGCGGGGTTGCTGGCGAAAAAAGCCGTGGGGAAAGGGTTGAAGCGTCCGGCGTGGGTGAAGACTTCACTGGCTCCGGGGTCGAAGGTTGTTACGGAGTATTTGAATGCGGCGGGGTTGCAGCCGTATCTGGATGAGCTGGGTTTCAACCTGGTGGGATATGGGTGCACGACTTGCATTGGAAACTCAGGGCCGCTACCGCAGGCTGTTTCCGATGTGGTGGTGGATAACGATCTGGTAGTTGCTAGTGTGCTATCGGGGAATAGGAATTTCGAAGGACGCATTAACTCCGAGGTGCGGGCGAACTACTTGATGTCTCCGCCGCTGGTGGTTGCGTTTGCGTTGGCGGGCGAGATGATCGATATGTATCACGACCCGATTGGTACGGGGGCGGACGGTCCGGTGTATCTGAAAGACGTTTGGCCGACGCAGAAGGAAGTGGACGAGGTTGTGCTGAAGGTCATTACCTCGGAGATGTTCCGCGACACCTACGCGACGGTGCTGGATGGCGATGCGCGATGGAGAGGACTGAAGGTTCCGGCGGGCGATACGTATGTGTGGGACGCGAAGTCCACTTATATTCAGAACCCTCCTTACTTTGAAGGGATGACGGCTGAGCCGAAGCCGGTTACGGCCATTAAGGGCGCGCGGGTGTTAGCGCGCTTTGGGCATTCGGTAACGACCGATCATATTTCTCCGGCGGGGTCGATTCGGAAAGATAGTCCGGCGGGAAAGTATTTGATTGAACACGGAGTGCAGCCGGTGGACTTCAACTCGTATGGTTCACGGCGAGGAAATCATGAGGTCATGATGCGCGGCACGTTTGCGAACACTCGCATTCGGAATCGGCTGGTTCCGGAGATCGAGGGCGGATTCACGAAACATATTCCGAGCGGTAAGGCGCTTACGATTTACGACGCGGCAGTGCAGTATCGCAGCGAAGGCGTGCCGGTGATTGTGATTGCCGGTAAGGAGTATGGCTCGGGATCGTCGCGTGACTGGGCGGCGAAGGGTCCGCTGCTTTTAGGCGTGAGAGCTGTGATTGCAGAGAGCTTTGAACGCATTCATCGCTCGAACCTGGTGGGGATGGGGATTGTTCCGCTACAGTTTTTGGCGGACCAGAATCCGGAAAGAGTGGGGATAACGGGCGAGGAGAGCTACGACATTATAGGGCTCGATGCGGCACTCGCGAACTTCGCTCCGGGGAAGACGGTTGAAGTGAAAGCTACGGCGGCGGATGGGTCTTCGAAAACCTTTGGGGCTACGCTGCGGATCGATACTCCGCAGGAAGTGCTGTATTACCAGCATGGCGGGATTTTGCAGTATGTGATTCGGCAGTTGCTGAAGTAAGAGCGAAAAAGCGATATCGAGAGGGCGCGGACGTTAAAAATCCGCGCCTTTTTCTTTCCGGGCAAAAACTTTCGAGGTGGAGAGTACTGTGGCCCGCATTCGCCATAAAGATGGCGGATGCGGGCCACCAGTTTCACGGGGCTTCAGAGCGCATTGATCCACAGAGGAATAAAGGTCCATAAATTTCCTCGGCTTGTCGCATTTGTACTATGCGCCGGTTTGGCGGTGCATCCAAGATCGCAGCCATGACGATTTCTATACTTTCACGACGAAGATTTCTCTGCGCTGCGGTCGCAGCAGGGGCGGTCACTCCATTATTTCCGGCAAGTGCATACTCCAGCGTCACTAAGGGCGCACAAGGCTTCATCGACAAGTGGGACGAGGCCTGGAAACAGCACGACGCCCATGCCATGGCGCAGTTGCACACGGAAGATGCGGTTACGGTCAATCGGTTTGGTACCGTCCTGCAAGGGCGAACTGCAACTGAAAAGGCACTCGCATTCCTTCACGGTGCAGACGGTCCATTTCACCGGTCTACGTTTCCGCGCCAGCAGATTCTCGTCGAGCGGATGATCACGCCAAAGGTGATGGTCGTTCAGAGCAAATGGCAGAATCCTGTTATGAATTCTGATGGACGAATTGATCCGGCATCCATCAATGACATGATTGTGACGTTCGTACTGACCGAAGTGGGTTCCGAGTGGCTGGCCGCAGAGGTGAACCTGGTGAATGTTGCGAAAATGGATTTGCCATTTTCTAATCCTGGGCAGAAACCGTAAATAGATAAGTCGACGGGGCACTGCTGGAGGGACGCTATGCTCAATGTTCAGAGCACCAGACCCGACCCGAGGCTATCCTCCTGTATTCGAGCATTTGTGCAGAGGGAATTCCGGATAGGCGGAGCCGAGAGGGTCGAGCCGGTCGTTGCACGTCTCGGCTCGATGCTGGAATTTCAATTTCGCGATCCGTATGTGATTCCGAGCTACGGTGATGACGCGGAGAACCCTTGCGCTCCGGTCACCATCATTGGGCCGATCACTCACCGGCGAGTTCGAATTATCGTCCGTGGGAATGTGGAAGCACTCGCGGTCATCTTTGAACCGGTAGGGTTTTACAGGCTTTTTGGCGTTCCGGTTTCGCCGCTGGCAGAAAGAGGGACGGAAGGTCACGCAGTTCTCGGCCCGGACGTTTCGCGCCTTCATGAAAGACTCGGGAATTTATCATCGTTTGCCGAGCGGACCGCAATCCTTAATGGATTCTTTCTGGATCGAATGCGAATTACAGGTTTGACGCCTACTCTTCACGGGCTTCAATCGCTCAGCGCGCAGGGACGCCACAGTAGTGTCCGGGGCATATCGAGAGAATTGACGATCAGCTCGCGCCAACTCGAACGCAGGTCGTTAGAGTCCTTCGGCGTGGCTCCGAAGATGATTGCGCGTATCGCACGCTTTCAAAGGGCGTTGCGCATGCGAGGGACCGGGGCAGCTACTTGGACTCAGATTGCGCATGACTGCGGATATTACGACCAGATGCATATGATCCGAGACTTTCGCATCTTCGCGGGAGATGCTCCTGGACGGTCTTTCCCGGAAATATCTCCCGGTCATCTCATCAATTTTTGCCTAGATTGACGTTCGTACTGCTTCTCAAGTTCCAGTGAGACTGGTAGATTCGGCGAGCGAAAGCTTCGGAATGTGCTCCTTTTTGTCCACATGAGTTTCCAAGCGTTGGTTCCGATGATGACGATGGATCTGCGCCCCAAAAGGTTTTCTTCACGGCAAAGCTGTGAGGTGGAGGGTATGGAATCCCCACATTCGCCCAAAAGCGGGGCGGATGTGGGCCACCTGGGTGTCATTAACTCAGCGGAACGGCAGGAGTTTGGGGCAAGTCCAAAGGCGTGGGAGACTTGAGGATTTTGGTGCCGTTGGGATTGCTTTTTCTGTGTAGTTTTTCGTAATATTCCGGTCTTCTGCATCTCCCGCCCAACGCGCTTCCCGCAAACCCTTATAATCGAAGTTGAGATTGCACAAGGAAGCCCCACCTTATGACAGCGAAGAAACTCCGCGTAGGCGTGCTTTTTGGTGGACGCAGCGGCGAGCATGAAGTTTCACTTTTATCCGCCGCGTCGGTTATGCAGGCCATTGATCGTACCAAGTACGATGTCGTTCCCATTGGAATTACTAAGCAGGGTCTGTGGCTCACGGATACCCATGCCGAACAGTTGATTAAAGGTGAGTTCGTTGCCGCGCCACGCGTCAAGAATTTGCGCGCTGGCGATCCGGAAGCTACATCGGCGGCAGCGGTGCTCGCAAAGGGCGAAGCCGTGCTGGTTCCACCGATGCCTTCGACGAACTCGATTGTTCCGTTTGAGACGCCCCGCGATCATGAAGGACCTCGGCCAGTGAGTGTGGATGTCATTTTCCCGGTGCTGCATGGCACGTTTGGCGAAGATGGGACCATTCAGGGATTGCTGGAATTGGCGGACATTCCTTATGTCGGCTCGGGCGTGCTGGGCTCGGCGGCAGGGATGGACAAGGACATTATGAAGCGCCTTTTCTGTGACTCGCGCCTTCCGCTGGTGAAGCACTTGACGGTGCTTCGCTCGGAGTGGGAGAGTCAGCCGAAGAAGGTGGAAAAAGCTGTGGATTCCGCGCTGAAGTATCCGGTGTTTGTGAAGCCAGCGAACCTGGGAAGCTCGGTCGGAATCAGCAAAGCTCATGATAATACGGAGCTGGCGGCGGCGATGAATGAAGCGGCGCGCTACGATCGCAAGATCATTATTGAGCAGGGAGTGGGCGGCAAGCGGCACAAGGCTCGCGAGATTGAATGCGCGGTGCTGGGCAATGACGAGCCAATCGCCTCCATTTGCGGGGAGATCATCCCGGCACAAGAGTTTTACGATTACAACGCGAAGTACATCGACTCGGGTTCGGAGTTGCTGATTCCGGCGCGGTTGGACCATACGCAGGTTCGACAGATTCAGGAGATGGCAATTCGGGCGTTCCAGAGCTGCGAGTGCTCGGGACTGGCGCGGGTGGATTTCCTGATGGATCCGATTACGGGGCACTTCTATCTGAATGAGGTCAATACGATGCCGGGGTTCACGGCCATCAGTATGTATCCCAAGCTTTGGGGCGCGACCGGGATTGAGTATCCGGTGCTGATCGATCGGTTGATTCAGCTCGCGCTGGAACGACATGCGGATAAGAAGCGGAATCAGTACACGAAGGATTAGTTCAGAAAAGCTTCACAGAGGTTCAAGTGTCAGGGTTTCAAGGTTGACAGCTCCTACGGGGCTGACGATTTTGGAACCTTGAACTTTTGCGGTGAAGGGAACTTTGACGGGGCGCGCTGCGTAAGTGTTGCTATGCGGCCTCGGGCAGCCGCCGGGAGGATTGTCTCTATATGAAGAGTAAGCTGATTTGCCTCATCGGATTGTTGCTTGTCGCTGCCACCGCCTCGGCTGAGGAGTGGAAGCGAGATTTTACGGTTGGTGCGCATCCGCAGTTGCGCGTGCAGACCAATGCAGCGGGTGTTGACGTGCGCGGGGTGCCGGGCAATACGATTTCGGCACGCGTGATTGCGGACGGTTGGCATATTGCACCGGGCGAACTCTCGGTAAACGCACAGCAGAGCGGCGACTCGATTGTTGTTCAGGTCAAGATGCCGGACCGCCATATTCAGTTCAACTTCAACTTCCATCGTTCCGTGCGTATCGAGATCAGCGTTCCGCAGAATACAGCGCTGGACCTTTCTTCATCAGATGGCTCGCTGCATGTTTCGGGCGTGAAGAGCGAAGCTAGGCTGGCTACTTCGGATGGGTCGATTCATGTCGATAACTTCGACGGGAATCTTCGGGCGCGGACTTCGGATGGCTCGATTGAAGCTTCGGGGCGGTATGACTTGCTGGATCTGAATACCAGCGACGGGCACATTGCGGCCGACGTTTGGAAGGGGTCGCACATGAATGGCGACTGGAGCGTGCGGACCTCGGATGGGTCGATTACGCTGCGGTTGCCGGACGATCTTCCTGCATTTTTGGATGCGTGGACGAGCGATGGACATATTGATTTGCAACTGCCGGTTGAAATCAGCGGACGGGTGGAGAAGAATCGCGTTCGCGGGAAGATTCATGGCGGCGGACCGACGATTCAGGTGCATACCTCGGATGGGAGTATTACGCTGCGGTCCCTGTAGAGTTAGGTACAGTAAAACGGAAGGGCCGCTCCCGCGAGCGGCCCTTTTGTCGTCTACACGTTGTTGCCTATATTGGGGCTCGATTTTCGGCTTGTAAGTTTCAGCCGTTCGATTTAAATTAACTAACCAGTTAGTTAATTATGACGTCTACGAAATCGAAATCGAGTGCTCCACGGGTTCGCAATGCTGAGGTGAGCCGCAAGTCCATTTTGGAGCACGCTATTGCGGAGTTTGCGGTTTGCGGATTGGCCGGGGCGCGGACGGCGGCAATTGCAGAGGCTGCCGGGGTTAATAAAGCGCTGCTCTATTACTACTTCAAAGACAAGGAAAGCCTTTACTCGGCGTCGCTGCAGGCAGTGTTCAGCGGGCTGGTCAATGATGTGTTGCCGTTGCTTGAAGGTTCGCTCGGAGCGGGCGAAAAGCTGCTTCGGTTGTCGCGCATTCACTTTGAATATCTGATTAAACATCCGAACTATCCAAGGCTTATTCAGCAGGAATTGTCGCGGGCACGCAACATGGGCGAGCCTTCAGAAGGCTTTCGGGCGATTGGAAAATCGCACTTTCTTCCGTTGCAACGGGCGGGGCTGAAGGCGATTGAGGATGGAATTGCTTCTGGCGAGTTGAGGAAGGTGCAAGGGGCGATGGTGCTTCGCACGATGCTCGGGGTGAACGTTTTCTATTTTGTTTCCGCGCCGATTATGCGCATGTTGAACAAGGGCGATCCGTTTTCTTCGGAGTCGGTTCGAGGGCATATCGCGGGTTCGCTGGACTTCCTGGGCGCGTCGCTGTTTGCGGATCGTGATTATGGGATCAGGTTGGCGAAGAAGATTGCGGCGGCTTCGACGGCCTTGCCGCGTGAGGTTCGGGGAAAGAGTACGGGCAATAAAATGAATCAACTCTCGTCATAGCTGGTAAGGACGCGAGACTTCGCAGGGTGTGGATTGCAAGTGTTAGAAGGAAAGCGAGCAACGTATGAATGCTAAATATCGTGTTTTTGTAATGCTGGGAATTGTGTTTCTACTTTCGCTCGGCTTTTACTTGTTCTCCACTCGCGGTACGTCCGACGTTGTGCTGATTGGCACGGTCGATGCAAATCAAGTGATTGTGAGCAGCAAGGTTGCAGGGCGGGTTGAGCATCTTTTGGTGGACGAAGGCCAGAGTGTGAAGAAGGGCGAAGTGATTGCCCAGATCGACAATGAAGATTTGGCGGCAGAGCGCGACTCGGCGAGCGCGACGTTGGCGGGACTTCGCTCACAGGTAAGGCAGACGGGCGAGACCTATGCCAGCACGCATGGGGAGACGGATGCGCAGGTGAAAAATGCGTCCGCTAGTTTGGCGGCGGCGAAGGCTTCGCTGGAAGAGAGCGAAGCGAATGAGCAGCAGCAGGCGCTGGACACGAAGCGCACGGTGGCGCTGGCTGAACAGGGCGTTGCCAGTCAGCAGGATCGCGACAGAGCCGTACAGACGCTGGCTGCCGATCAGGCACGTGTGAGGGCGAATCGCGAACAGGTGACGGCAGCGCAAGCCACACTGAATACGATGGTGGCGAGGGTGAATCAGGCGGCTGCGGCGCACACGAACATTGCGGCCATGCAAGGGCAGATGGATGCTGCGAACGCGAAGCTGGCCGAGGCGGAAGTGAGGATGGGGTACACGAAGATCATTTCTCCGGTGGATGGGACGGTGAGCGTGAGGGCGGCGCGTGAGGGAGAAGTGGTGAGCGTTGGGACTCCAATTGTGACGATTGTGGATTTGACGCAGACGTGGGTGTACGCGGCGATTCCGGAGACGCAGGCTCAGGCGGTGAAGTTGGGCGACACGCTCGATGTGCGCATGCCGGGAGGCGAACACGTTCCGGGGAAGGTGATTGCCAAGGCTGCTGAGGCCGACTTCGCTACGGAGCGCGATTTCAGCCGCTCGAAGCGCGATATTCGCACGGTGCGTTTGAAGATGATTATCAATAATCCTCGCGAGACTTATGTGCCGGGTATGACGGCCGAAGTACTTCTTTCACAGCGCCTTTTCAGCGGTAAGTAAGGGATCGATATGAATATTCTTACGCGCACCAAGGGGCCACATTCTGGACACGAAGGGCAAGCGATTTCCGTTGAAAACATCGTGAAGAAATACGGTGATTTCGAGGCGGTGAAGGGCGTGACTTTCGATGTGAAGGATGGAGAGATTTTTGGATTGCTTGGGCCGAACGGTGCAGGCAAGAGCACGCTGATTCGCATGATGACGACGCTGATTCCGATTACGAGCGGCAAGGCGTATATCGCGGGATATGACGTGAGCGAAAGCGCAGATGCAGCACGGCGCACGATGGGCGTGATTCCGCAGGCGATGACGAGCGATGTCGATTTAACGATTGAAGAGAACATGAGCATTTACGCCAAGCTTTATGGCGTTCCGAAGGCAGAGCGCAAGCGGAATATTGACGAACTGCTGGAGGCGGTGGATCTGACGAAGTGGCGCGATGCGCAGGTGAAAACATTGTCGGGCGGAATGCGACGGAGGGCTGAGATTGCGCGCGGGCTGGTTCACAATCCACGGATATTTTTTCTCGACGAGCCGACGACGGGACTCGATCCTGTATCGCGTGTTGCGGTGTGGGAGATGCTGAACACGCTGAAGAGTCGACGGCAACTCACGATACTTATCACGACGCATTACATGGATGAGGCCGACCGACTTTGCGACCGGATTGCGATTGTGGATCACGGTAATCTGGTGGCGCTGGATACGCCGATGGCTCTTAAATCTAACGTGCCGGGAAATAACGTGGTGGAAGCACAGTTTGTAAATCCTCCGCAGGGATGGGTCGATCAACTGAAGAGTTTGGTGGGCGTTGAGAGCGTGCAGGAAGAGGGCGCTAATATGTTTCGCTTGCTGACCTCTACGGGGTCGCAGACTACGACGGGACTGGTTGAGTTGGCGGTGCGCGCTGGGGTTGAGATTAAGACTCTTACGGTGCAGAACACCTCGCTGGATGATGTATTCGTTCACTACACCGGTCGTCAACTAAGAGACGAACAGGTTAAAGCTTTCGGCTATGTAATGCCACCGCGTCCAGGAATGCAGCCATGACCAGAATGTTTGCGATTATCGAGCGCGAGATGCGCAAGTTCTTCCGCTCTCCAACCCTGATGGTTACGGCCATGATCTTTCCGCTGGTTCAACTGATTATTTTGGGCAATGCTTTTGGCGGCAAGATTCGTGACGCTCGAGTGGCGATTGTGGACGAGGATCATGGTGTGCAGGCGGTGCGCATCCTCGAAGCATTCCACTCGATTGAATCGAATGTTCGCACGGTGGTGGCGGTGCCTTACACGGACGAGGTTCGTGCGCGTGAGGACGTAAGGCAGGGACGGTTGGAAGGTGCTCTGATTATTCCTCCGCAGTTTTCGAGGCGCTTTTATGCGGGGGAGAATCCGCAGCTTGGAATGGTGGTGGATAACAGCGACCAGTTCATGGCTAGCTCGGTGCAAACCAAGATGCAGGAGCTGGTGGATGGGCTGAATTTGCCGGATGCGACGGCGAAACGCGTTTCGAGCCAAGTGGCGTTGGAGATTATCGAGCTCTATCCTTATGTCGAATATTTGAAGTATTTGTTGCCGGGGTCGATCACGCTGGCGATGTTTGTGTCGGTGATGATCGGCGGAGGAATGCTGTATATCGACGACAAGGCTCGCGGAGTGCATGAGGGATATTTGGTCACTCCGATTACGGCTATGGAGATGGTGCTGGGACTCAATCTGGCCGGGGCGCTGAAGGCGATTATGGCTGGCTGCACGCTGACGGTTTTGGGATCGCTGATTGCTGGGCTGGGATCGTCGTTCCAACCGGCTCGGATTTTGCAATGGTTTCTGCTGATATGCGCTACTTCGTTTGCATTTAACGGGATGATGTTTCTGCTGATGGTGAGGGTGGAAGATCCGCTGGTTCCGCGTGCGATGTTTGGGATATTGAACACGCTGCTGTATTTCCCGAGCGGGGCGATTTATCCGGTGCAAGCTTTTCCGAAATGGCTGCAGGTTATCTCTGCTATTGACCCGTTTAGCTATGCGGTTCATGGGCTGAAGGCTACGTTGCTCAAAGAGGCATCTTGGGCGGCGGTTTCGCAGGATATTCTTTATCTGTCGCTGTTTGGGTTTATTAGTCTTGCGGTTTCGGTGCCGCTGTTTAAGCGGACTTTGTAGGGGCGCCGGTTGAATCAAGGAGCTTTAGAGGAATCCTGACCCGTCTGTGGGCGGCTGACAGTACCGTCGGGTGAGACAAAGTAAACAGCCGTTGGCTGGCTGCCCGACTCAAAGCTCAGGATGAGTCTCCCTTTGAAACCTGAGGAATCTGCATCCGCGATCCACTCAGGGCTTTGTTGGTGCGGTTCCACATCGAGCAGACAGCTCTCTATAAGAACAGACAACGTTTCGTGCGGAAGGGCTCCGAGAGCAACAATGTGAATGAAACGCTCGCCTGTTGGGCTCGCTCCACATTGGCTTTGTTCGTTTCCCGGATTCGAAGCGAAAGTGTCCGTGAAGATCAAAAAGTGATTAGGATTTTCCGCAACTACATGGGCTTCGTAAGGGGCAGCGGTTCCTTGGCGATAGTCGCTCGGATGGCTAAGCGCAATGCGCTGAGAACGCCTGTTGCGGGAATTGATTTCAAGAACCGTTAATCGCCCTTGCTGTCGGAGTGTCGCGGTGCCAGAGCGCACATTTTGGATCTTGATCGTAGGTTCTTCAGCGGCACAGGCTATTGACAACACGCCAACAGCGAGAGACTGCAACCATCGTGTGGGCCGAAAGCAAATCATAGTATTAAGGTAAAGCGTTGCGCGTTCCATCATAGCCCTGTAATCGAGAGGCATGATCACTAGCGATAACAGGCCAAAAAGCTGACTATAACGGAAATCGGATGGGAAAAGCTGCGGAGGTGTAAGGTATCGCTTTCCCACATTCGCCAAAAGATGGCGGATGTGGGCCACCTGATCACTTATGCTTCACAACTCTTTTGCGGAGCACGATGATTGGGAACATCCAGCGTGTGTGTAATTCGCAGATATTTCAGAGAGGCGTGAATTCTGTCTCGTACAACGTCTCGTTCTTCGGCTGAAGTTTCTACTCCGTCGCTCCAGTGCAGGAGATATCTATCATTTAGAGCGAAGTGCTCAGTCCATGCGAGTTTATCGCCGCGTCGTACCCTTGCCGGTTCGGAGGCGACTTGGATTGAGTGCTGGCCGTCAGAATACTCATAGATTCGTGTGCTGGCTCTGCGGCCGACGAGTCGAAACTTATACCCTTCGTCATTCCGCAATGACCTGCGTCTGAACCAAATCCGATGAAAGCCCATCAGTTGTGTTCCTTCTGTCTGATCACTTCAAGCTAAGCAACTCTGTTGGCTTTTGCTTCGGCGGTGAGTTGGTGCCAGATTTCGCGCACTTTTTGTTCGGCGGCGTCTTTTCCAGTGCTGTTGTCTACGAGGAAGTCGGCTAGTTTTGCTTTTTCCTCTTCGGGGAGTTGCGCGTCCATGCGGCGCTGGACCTCGGGACGGGCGTCTTCGATGCTCATTCCGGTGCGCTCGGCAAAGCGCGAAATCTTTTGCTCCAGAGCGCAGGTGACGACGATTAGTTTGTCGTAGCGGGCGCGGCCTCCGGCTTCAATGAGAAGTGCAGCTTCGCAGATGGCGACTCCGGTGAGGTCGCTGGTTGCTACGTCGCGCATCCAGTTGTCTTCAAAGGCGAGGACGTCAGGATGCACGATGGCGTTGAGTTCGGCGATACGGGATGGGAAGGCCAGGGAGGCAAGTTTGGGGCGGGAGATCGTTCCGTCGAGCGCGAGTATCTCTGTGCCGAAGGCGGCTACGATGCGTTCGAACATCGGTTCGCCGGGGGCCATGAGGCGGTGACCTACGATGTCGGCCCGCAAGGTGTGGGCTCCGAGTTCGGCAAACATCGCCAGGACCGTCGATTTTCCGCTGGCGATTCCGCCAGTTAATCCGACCTTGAGCATGGCAACAGTGTCACGCCTTAACTGGATTTCCGCAAGATGGGGGATTGTTTTTGGTGGGAAACGCTGGAAGTCCGCACTGCTGAATCTATGTATTATGTGGGGCATGGGATTCAGGGAAGCGGTCCTCGGAAAAAGAGTTTTTGATCCTCACGAAACAGCGCGGGCCCAGGCTCTGGAAGGTGCGCCGCTGGCCTCGTTTTGGCGACGCTCAGTGGCGTTCTCGGTCGATTTCTTAATTGTGCTCGTAGTGTTTGTTGGGGTCGAGATTGCACGACGGTACTTCAGTCTCAAGTACCTCCATCGGGACATTCAGATGAAGACCGGTTTTGATCCTCATGAGTTGGAGGATCTGGCTATTCTAGTGGTGTACTCCGGGCTGTCGGTGTGGTGGACGAACGGGTTGACATTGGGGAAGCGTCCGCTGCGGATTCGGGTGGTTTCACTGAAGAAGCCGAAGATCACGTTTTGGCAGGCGATTGAACGCGCACTCGGGTATGGGGCGTCGTCGCTGGAAGGCGGTTTCGGATTTGTGCAGTATTTCATTCACCACAATCGCCAATGCGTCCATGACCGCATTGCGGAGACGATTGTGGTGAATGAGTCACCCGCTGCTAAGGCTTCGAAGCAGTGACTTCGAAAGCGGCAATTCAGCTTCGCTAGGGCGTTCCGTAACGGCTGGAGTTGGCGATTCTGCAGGTACTTGCGACTCATCATCACGTGAATATCAGGGCGTATAATGGGCACGTATCGAAGTGGCTGGGTTTGACACCGTCTGCCTCGCACCCTTATTCTTGTAATCTGTCCTGAGGATTATTTCCCGCCAGGAGTGAGGGGTTGAACTCAGCTCACTGTTGAGCTGCAACTTTCCTTGCGTTTCAATCGCTTACAAACATGAAGCGGTTGCTATCTACCGGCTGGACTGGGCTTCGGGAGTATGTGGCAACATGAAGATTCGCATTCAAGACCTGGAATTCCGGAACCTGGAGTTTGAGCACCAGTTTCAGCCCGGAGAAATCGATTTCGGCTCCGAGGTGCGGCAGGTTGGCTCGCTTCAGACCGAAGGGCGCGCTGAACTGATTCGTGAACACCACGGCGGCAACCAATCAATTGACGATATCCGTTTGGTCGGTAAGCTCGACGGCCGGGTTGAAGTAGGTTGTGCGCGTTGTCTTGAGCCGGTTGAGATTCCGATCTCTCGTTCTTTTGACCTTTTGTATCGGCCTCTTGCCTCCGAAAAGGGTGCGGATGAGGTAGCGATCAACGAGGCAGAGACTGAAATTGGGTATTACTCCGGCGATGGTATGGAGCTGGAGGATTCGCTGCGCGAGCAGATTCTGCTTGCGGTGCCGATCAAAACCCTTTGCCGTTACGATTGCAAGGGATTGTGCGTTACCTGCGGTACAAATCGCAATGAACAGCTTTGCGGTTGCGACCAGGGTAAGCCGGATCCCCGCTGGGCAGCGTTGGGCGACTTGAAGAACAAATTGCAGTAGCGCCCTCGGGCGAATTTGAGTTTGCGGCTGAATTGAAGCCGCACAGAAATTGAAAGGTAGTCGATCATGGCAAATCCTAAACGGCGACACTCCAAGCAGCGCACGGCTCTCCGTCGCGCTCACGATCACCTCACGTCACGCTCCATCAGCGAGTGCCCCAACTGTCACGAAGCGAAGCTTCCGCATCGCGCCTGCGCCAAGTGTGGCCACTACAAGGGCCGTGAAATCGTTGAGGTTGAAAAGGCCAGCTAGGCCTCCCTTCGCGAACGATGTCAATAACCATCGCGGTCGATGCCATGGGTGCAGACCGCGCCCCTAAGCCAGAAGTAGAGGGCGCGATTCTTGCCGCCAGGCAGTGTGATGTTCGGGTTCTCTTAGTCGGGCAACAGGATGTTGTGAGCGCGGAACTTGCTCAGCATCCCGAAGCCCGTTCTTTGCCCATCGAGATTGTCCACGCCTCTGAGTTCATCAGCATGGACGAAAAGGCCGCGCAGGCAGTGAAGCAGAAGCGCGACTCATCCATGCGGGTTGGTCTGCGGTTGGTCAAGGACGGCCACGCGTCTGGATTTGTCTCCGCCGGAAATACGGGCGCAGCCATGGTTACGGCAAAGATGGTGCTGGGCGTGATTCCCGGCGTCGATCGTCCTGCGCTTGCCTCGGTGTTCCCCACCGCAGCCAATACGGCCACGATCATGTTGGACGTGGGCGCGAATGTGGACTGCAAGCCGCAAAATCTTCAGCAGTTCGCGATCATGGGCGAGGTTTACTTTCGCTCGATTTTCAGCGGCCGCTTTCCGACGGCAAGTAATCCGCGTGTGGGACTGCTTTCGGTTGGAGAAGAAGAGACCAAAGGGAACGACCTTACTCGCGATGCATTTCAGCTCATTAAGTGCCTTCCTCTGAACTTTGTTGGCAACGTTGAAGGACGGGACCTCTACAACGGTCGCGTCGACGTGATTGTCTGCGACGGTTTTGTGGGAAATGTGGCGCTGAAAGTGAGTGAAGGGCTGGTCGAAGCAGTTCGTTCGATATTGAAGGAATCACTTCAGTCCACCATTACACGCCAGATGGGGTATCTACTCTCGCGTAATGCGTTCGCAGATTTCAAGAAGCGACTGGATTATTCCGAGTATGGTGGGGCTCCGCTGCTTGGATTGAAGGGCGTGGCAATTGTCAGCCACGGATCTTCTAACGGCACGGCGATCAAGAATGCAATTCGCGTAGCCGCTGAATTCGCACGCTCGGGTCTGAACGAAAAGATCGAGGAGCGGATACAAGCCGCACGTGGACACGTTAAGGCTACTGAGAAAGTTTAGTATTTGTGAGCGCGCCGGGTGTTCGTCGGTCGCCATCGAGTTCCAGCAGCACATCACGGCTGAGTCGTGACGTTTTATGAGTAGAACGCCGGGAGCCCCACTGGCCCCGCGTGCAGTAGAGTGCGCATGCAGTGACGACGCACAGGCAGAGTCTAGAACTCTCGCACGGAGCCTCCTATGGCAAACCGAATTTCGGGACTTGTATTTCTTTTTCCCGGTCAAGGCTCTCAAGCCGCCGGAATGGGCAAGGACCTTGCCTTCAATCATGTTGTCGCCCGCCGCACTTTTGAAGAGGCGGACGAGGCTCTCGGTTACTCGCTCAGCACTCTCTGCTTCGAGGGACCGGACGAAAAGCTTCGCCTTACGGAAATTACTCAGCCCGCAATTCTCACTGTTTCTGTTGCCGCAGCCCGGGTGCTCGCGGAGGCTGGCATTGTGCCTAGCTTCGTCGCCGGACACTCGCTGGGAGAATACTCAGCCCACGTTACTGCTGGCACATTGAGCTTTGCTGATGCGGTTCGCACGGTACGCAATCGCGGGAAGTATATGCAGGAAGCGGTGCCGGTAGGGGTTGGCGCGATGGCGGCGATTCTGGCAATGCCCATCGAGCAGATTCGCAAAGCGTGCAGCACCGCGATTTCCGAATTTCCGGGGCAGGTTTGCGAGCCAGCCAATATCAACTCATCGGGTCAGGTTGTGATCAGCGGGTCCAAGGCAGCGGTGGAACGCGCCGCAGAGCTTTGCAAGCAGCAAGGGGCAAAGCGCGCTGTGATGCTTCCGGTCAGCGCACCTTTCCATTGCTCCCTGATGCATCCGGCGCAGGAACGACTTGCGACCGACCTTCATGCGCTGACGTTTAAGTCGCCGGAAATTCCGGTGATGTGCAATGTGGAAGCCGAGATTGTGTGTGACGGAACGAAAGCGCGGGAGACGTTGATTCGTCAGGTTACGGGAGCGGTTCAGTGGGAGAGCTCGATGCGAGCACTGATTGCGAAGGGCGCTACGCAGTTTCTGGAAGCTGGGCCAGGGTCCGTACTTACAGGACTTCTGCGGCAGATCGATAAGGCTCAGAGCTGCGTGAACGTTGAGAACGATGCAACGTTTCAAAAAGCCAAGGCCGTTTTCGCCAAGTAAGCAGAGAGATTCAACAAGCGTTCATTAGAAAACGGCCCGCCCATATGGCAGGCCGTTTTTCGTGGCCGTTGACGGCTATTCCACCATCTCGTCCGGTGAGAAGCCGAGCGTTTTGTCTTTGAATTCCACGCGCACCGAGCAGAGCTTCTTGCGCTCGTTGATTCGCACCCCGACTACAACTCCGCTGGCGTTGGGCTGGGGCTTCTGAGCCGCGACAACCTTGTAGCTATTTACTTTGCCCCATTCTCCGCCTGGCCCCCAGTCCTGATAGAACGCACGGAAGGCGTAACGCTTGTGCACATCGGGATGTTGCTTCCAGTCAGAATCGTTCATCCAGATACCGTAGGCACCCTCGTAGTTGGCTTTCTGTAGCTGAGAGAAGAACTTCTCGACGGTGCGCTCCTCAGACCAATATCGGTTGAACCACAGCAGCGCGGCAATCGAGATGACGGCGACGATGGCACAGGCGATCAGGATGCGTCGGCGTCTGGCTTTGGCTTCGTCGTAAGGCTGTGCGTTAAATAGTGATGATGTAGACATGGCTCAGGTACAAGCTAAGAACCCAAAGGACAAATGTCAACAGGCAGGAGGCTACCGAGGGCATTTCGGTTGCTATTGTTGGGGTTGCACGGTGCAGTTCTGGCCGCCGTTCGGGTCGGCGAGAATCGAATTCGAATTGTCGGAGCAGAAGCCGCGGTCACCGGTTATGCCTGCAGAGCTGGGAGTGGCGTAGATGCTATAGGAGGTCACGGGCGCCATGGTGGATGTGGCGTTTGCAATTGTGAAGATGTATCCGCTCTTTTGGCAGGTCAGGGTTGAGCATCCGAGAAGTGGGTCCAGAATGGCAGCGTTGTCGGAACTCGCTTGGCCCGAGGTGGATGACCCGAGGGTGTACAGATTCGCGGCAAATCCTAGCGCGGGGTAGGTCGTCGAGTAAGTGGTTTGTGCAACGAGGATTGTGTGGATGGAACCTACTGCTGCGGATTCGTTGGCTGCGATTTTGCTACGGAGCAGATTGGGAATAGCAATTGCAGCAATAATCAGAATAATCGCTATGACGATGAGTAGCTCGATCAGCGAAAATCCTCGTTCCCGCATTTGGACTCCGTGGCGAATGATTCACAAACTAGCAAACGATAGCAGGACAGATCATTTCAAGACGGCGCAACCAACTCCCGAGGGAGGGAGAACCAACTATATCAAGGTTTGCTGAAACGAAAAAGGTGGCGGAAGTTCGATAGTAGACAGTAAAAAAGGTCCGCCGAGGCGAACCTTTTGGATGTTCTGTTTCGATGTTATAGATTCACGCCTTCGGTTCCGGTGCGTACCTGGTTGATGGCGCGACCTGCAGTGGTCTTTACCTGTTCAACGCCGCGCTGGATACGATCCCGCCCCTGTTCATAGCTCTCCCGCGCTGAATTTGCCAAGTCGTTGGCGCGATCACTGAGATTCTCGCGGGTGTCTTCTCCGCTCATTGGGGCGAACAACACGCCCAATCCAATACCAAGCCCAAGGCCAATCAAGAAACTCTTCATACTGCTCCTCCTGTTGAATCGTGGGGCTACGCGCTGAACGGTTAGCCCCGCCGCGGACTTACGCCCGGGCTATCTGTTGCATGGAATAGAAATGCCGCAAGCAATTGTGCGGACTATTCAACAGATGCGCTCTCAGCGCCAAGGTTTGCCGCATCTCGTGAGACGGTGCCTTACCGTCCGCAGCGAGCGGCACAGGAGTAAAACGGCTCGCGGTCCTTTTTAGGACAACAAAAACCCCGGACGCGGGGTCCGGGGTTGGAAAGAAGGAATTTCTATTACTTCAACTCTTCTTCGTGAGCTTTTGCAATCTGACCGACGGCTTTCGAGTTCTCTTTTGCAATCTGTTCGTAGACCACTTTGGCCTTATCCGGTTGATGCTCGGAGACATAGAGATCGGCTAGCGCGAACTGAGCGTTGGCCTTGGGAACGCTGCTTGAAGGCTTCTCAATGAGCGATTGTAGCAAATTGATGGCGTCCGGATCGCGTTGTTCGTCGCGATAAACGGAAGCCAGAGCGTACTTGGCAAGGGAAGCCAGTTCGCGACGACGGGTATTGGAGAGGGCACGGAGCTGGTCTTCAGCAACCTTGTAGTTGCCCAATTCCTTTTCGGTTAGTCCGGCGAGGTAGCGTGCGTATTGACCGGACTCGGTCCATCCGTACTGGTCGCTGACGGCGTAGAAGGCTTTTTTGGATTCGATCAGTCGTTCCTGCTCGTTGTTGAAGGTGACCATCGATCCTTCCTTCGGCGTGCCAGGAGGTACAACCGGAGCGTTATAGGTCACCAACGCCTGTCCCAGCGCGTTCGTCGCCTGCGCTTCGCGTGCGCTTATGTACCAGAAAATGCCGCCGCCCAAAAGTCCGAGGACAATTACAACGGCAACGATCTTGATGATTCCGGAGCGGTGCTCCACAACCTCTTGGACTGCTTCGACAGCAGACGTGGCAAGCTTGTCCTGCTTCAATTCATGACGGGTATAACGCACGGGAGATTCCTTCGCTGATGGAGAACTGCCTGAAAAAACTGATGTTATCAGCCCATACCGCGAAGGTCAATGAAACTGCATAGCCCTGAAGCGGCGGACATGAGCTTAAGTCACTTGGGATCAATCGGAAGGCAACATTTGCTCCCGGTGGGCGCTCATTAGAGATAACAGGAGGTAAGTGCAATGAATTCAGTGGACGGGGTACTGAGAGTAGCTAGTCATCATTCGGTATCGCAGACATTGGACAGACTTGAAGATATATTGCGGGAAAAGGGAATCAAAGTTTTCCTGCGGATTGATCAGAGCGAGGAGGCGAAAGCGGTGGGATTGGAGTTGGCAGCTACTCAGTTGCTGATCTTCGGGAACCCGAAGGGAGGCACTTCCATTATGGTGGCTGCTCCGGAGGCTGGGGTCGAACTGCCTCTGAAGGCTTTGGCGTGGCAGGATTCCGAAGGGAAGGTTTGGGTGAGCTACAACGATCCGGAATCTCTGAAGCGGCGCTTTGGGATCGGAGATGAACTGATTCAGGCAATTTCCGGTATAAAGCTGTTGATTGAAAAAGCGGCTGCATGATCGCGTTGTGAGTTTAGGGCTTTTGCGCTGCTTATGGGATGCTTCGCACAGTTCAGCCTTCATCGGGACATCAGAACGCCAGGAGAAGGGACATTGAAAAACTCGCGCCGTTTCAGCACAATAGCTCCGTTTACTTAATTCACTCGTACTCACTCTTGTGCCGCAGGGGGCTAATGGCTTTCACGCTGGAACTGGATTGTGTCACCAAGGCCTACGACGAATTTGTTGCCGTCGATCATCTTTCTTTCAAGATACCGGAGGGCGAAATCTTCGGACTTCTCGGTCCGAACGGCGCGGGCAAAACCAGCTCCATCCGCATGATGATCGGCATTACAGTGCCTGACTCGGGTTCGGTGCGGGTGTTTGGCGAGCCGATGAGTCGCCGCCTCATTGACCGCGTGGGATATCTGCCGGAAGAACGCGGGCTCTACAAGAAGATGAAGATCATGGAGAATCTGGTTTTCTTTGCACAACTGAAGGGAATCAGTGTTCCAGAAGCCACAAAGCGTTCGAACTACTGGCTGGAGCGGTTAGATCTTGGGCGGTGGGGAAAATCCAGGGTGGAAGAGCTCTCGAAGGGAATGCAGCAGAAGGTGCAGTTCATTGCGGCAGTTATCCATGAGCCAGACTTCATGATTCTGGATGAACCGTTCAGCGGTCTGGATCCGGCGAGCTCGCTGGTAATTAAGGACGCTCTGCTGGATTTGAAGAAGCAGGGGAAGACGATACTGTTTTCGACGCACCGGATGGATACGGTGGAGCGGCTCTGCGATTCGATTTGCCTGGTGAATCAGGGGCGCAGTGTGCTGCTTGGCGTGCTGCGCGAGATCAAGGCCAGTTATGGGCGCAGCAGCGTGCAACTTGAGTATGACGGCGAACTGCCGCTGTTGAGGGACCCTACGCTTGTTGCCAGCTCGAATGACTTCGGCAACTACGTTGAACTGCGGTTGGCACCGGGAGCGGATCCGCAACGTCTGCTGGAGGAGGCGATGCGCACGGCGAAGATTCTGAGGTTTGAGATGGTCGAGCCCTCACTGGAAGAGATATTCATCGACACGGTGGAATCCACGAAGGCGGTGATCCATGCGTAAGGTTCTGCTGATCGTCCGCCGCGAGTATGTTGTGCGGGTTCGAACGAAGGCATTTGTGATCTTCACGGTGCTGATGCCGCTGCTGCTTGGAACCGTGATGGTGCTTCCGGGAAAGCTGATGACGCAGAGCTCTGGCGAAAGGCATATCGCTATTGTTTCGGCAGATAGTGCGATGGCGAACGCGGTTAAGGCGGAGTTGGTGGCTTCCGGCGTTGCGGATGGCGAGGTTGCGCCTCCGGATCGGAAGAATAAATTGCCTCGAACGGGATTTGATGTCATGGTTCTGACGGACCCGACGGAGGCTTTGCGGCATCAGCTTACGACGCAAGTTCGCGATGGGAATCTTGATGGTTTTGCTTGGCTCGATGCGGACGCGGTCAGCACTCGCAAGGGGATTTACTATTCGCGGAATGCAAGCGACTACATGGAGGCTTTTACAGTGAGTCGCGCTCTGCGATTTGCGTTGAGTGAACGCGAACTGGCGGAGCATGGGTTCTCTGCAACGCAGGCGAAGAAGCTACTGGGGCCAGTGGATATTGACACGGTTCATATCGACAACGACGGGGCAAAGAAATCGAACGGAATGGGAGCGTTTTTCCTGCCGTTTCTGTTGCTCTTCGCTATTTACATTACTGTGCTGCTTTATGGGCTTTATGTGATGCGTTCGGTGATTGAAGAGAAATCGTCACGGGTCGTGGAGGTATTGCTGGGAAGCGTAACTCCGATGCAATTGATGGCCGGCAAGATTATAGGAGTGGGAGCGGTGGGGTTGACGCAAATTGGTATCTGGGCGGCCGCCACAACTCTGCTGGGAACGGGCAGCGCAGCAATTATTGGAGACATGATGAAGGATGCTCACGTTTCTACTACGGCGCTGCTGCTGTTTCCGGTGTTCTTCATACTGGGCTATGCGACTTATTCCTGTTTGTACGCGGCGATTGGTGCAATGGTAAACAGTGATGACGAGGCGCAGCAGCTACAGTTTCCAGTTACTTTGCCACTTGTTTTTTGTATGGCTTTCGCGACGGCTATTATTCGAGACCCCGGTACTAAACTGGCATTCTGGCTTTCGATGTTCCCGCTGACTTCGCCGATGATCATGTTTGTGAGGATCTCTGTGTCGATGCCGCCGGTGTGGCAGATCGCACTCTCTGTCGGCATTAGCCTCGTCTCGCTGTACGGGTTGGTATGGCTGACTTCGCGGATTTATCGAGTGGGCATACTGATGTATGGGAAACGGCCTACGCTGCCGGAAATTTTGAAATGGCTGCGCTATACGTAGAAGCTGGGCGAATGTAAAAAGCTCCCGAGAGCCGGGAGCTTTTGCGGTAACGCGCACCGATATCTATTTTGCTTTGGCGCGAGCTTCGACCAACATGCTCTCCACTTTGGATCGATCCCGATATGCGGGATCGATCTTCAGCAGCGATTCCCAGGCGGCGATTGCTCCCTTTGGATCATTCTTGCCGTTTAACTTTACGACGCCCACATTGAACAACGTCTGCGAATGGCGCGGGTCGTCCTTGAGAGCTTGGTCAAATTCTTTTAGAGCGCGGTCAGGGTCTCCGGAATAGTAGTAAGAGATGCCCATGTCAGTGCGTACATCGGGATTGGCGGGAGTCTGGTTCAGAGCTCGCGTGTAATATCCGATGGCTGGTGTCCACTGGGAAGCGTCGTAATAAATGTTACCTAGCTCGACCAATGTGGAGGTGTCGTTCGGATTGGTGTTGAGCTTCTGCAGCAAGGGTTTTACCCGGGCATCCAAAATCTGCTCGGGTGCACCGTTGATCGCCGATGGTGGCAGGCTCGTGCTGATTGGAGCAGCCGTGGATGAGGCTGTGGAATTTACGGCTGGTGCTTCAGATGTGTGGAGCAGGTAGCCGCCAACGCCACCGATCAACAGCACGACGATGATTGCCGTGTAGACCTGAGTATTTGTCCATCCCGCTGCTTTGTTTGAGGTCCGATTCTTCATTTAAGTAGTTCTCCCAAAAAAGGCGCGACGTGCGCGTCCAACCGAGACATGGTATCCCGCGCCATGCTTTCAGCCAAGTGACACGAATCACCTCTGGTCCAAGAAAGATGGAGTTCGCAAGGGGAGAGTGTCTGGAGATCTAAATTATCGTGTGTGCGCAATCCTGATTGAGTGATTGGCGAAGCTAGGCTATCCTGCTTCGGAAGTTGCGAGGGTGGAAATAGTTGGTCGAGCGACACTCTGAAAGCGAGGGTATGCATGTCTAAAACACCGATTGCCTATGTTGAATTGCCGTCACAGGATGTTGCGGTCAGCAAGCAGTTTTACGGTTCACTGTTCGGATGGGGATTTCAAGATTTTGGCCCGGACTACGCAGCGTTCTCGGACGCAGCGGTGGAAGGCGGCTTTAACGGCGATAGCCAGGGGCGGACGAAAGCACCGCTGATTGTTCTCGATACAGATGACCTTGAAAGCATGTACGAAAAGGTCAAGGCCGCCGGAGGGACGATCACACTTCCGATATTCTCGTTTCCGGGCGGACGGAGATTTCATTTCACTGATCCTTCGGGAAATGAGTTGGCGGTGATGCAGAAAGCGTAGCGAACAACAACCAAAACACAAAGGCACAGATTGGGTACTGGGTTCTCCCCACTTTAGCGCCGAAAATACCGACGCTAAAGTGGGGAGAACCCAGGCAGTTCTTTCAGGGTGCGTTCCCGAAACTTCGTGCTACTTCTTCGGGTTCTTTTTTCCGAAGAGGCCGACAAGTCCGTTCACTGTGTCCTGCGATGTGTTTCCGGACTTTTGCTGCTGATTGCTTGCGGCGGCTCCGGGAGTTTGTCCAGTTAGCGAACCCAGAACGCCTCCTGCACCACCCCCAAGCTTTCCGAGTGCGCCTTGGGTCAGTTGTCCGGGGTTGGAGAAGCTGGGAAGTAGGTTGCCAGCACGCAATTTGGTCATCGCAGAGAGATCAGGCGAAACCTTCGGACTCGGAATCGTGCCCGCGACCAGCACGGGAATTACGATTTCGCCATTTTTGTTTGCGAGGGCCGTATTCATCAGTCCACCAATAGCGGTGCCACCCACCTGTTGCGAACTGGTTTTCGAAAGTACGGCTGTGGCCTTCATATCCAAGCCCTGATTCACTAAAGAAATCGTTCCGGTCGCAGCCATGGTTCCGGCATCGGTGAGAGCCTTCAGATCGTTGGTTGTCGCCACTCCGTTTTTCAGGTCGAAGGTTCCGGTGAGCGAGGATACGTGGGTCGCTCCGTCGCCAACTTTGTTTGCTCCGGTGAACTTGCCGATTTGTCCCAGTTTTTGCGACATGTCCACGCCGGTAAGTTTGCCGTCGGTCAGGTTCACCAGAATTCGTCCGCTCAGCGTGCGGACGAGATCCGCTCCCGGAGGGGCCATGTTGAGAGTTATCTGCAGAGAGTTCGCTGTGACGCCGCTGACGCTGAGCTGAGCTGCGCGGAGGGTTCCGGCTACGGCTGGAGCACTAACAGGACCGTGGGCCGTTAGATCTGCGCTGAGCTGCCCGCTTGGCTGCACGCCGGGACTGAGGGAGAGGCCGAACGCCTCGCCCAGTTTTACCAGTTCGGCGATTGAGGCATTTTGGGTATTGAGCTTCAGGTCCGCGAGTGCGGGAGTGCTCTTTCCATTTACTGTTCCGTTGACGACGAAGGGCGCGTTGCCGATTTTGACCTGGGTGTTTGAAACTGAGATCACCTCAGCTTTCAGATCGTCGGTCGCGTTGTAATCCAAAACGATTGGGTATCCGAGGGGTTTGCCATTGGCTACGACGTTGTCCATGCGTACGGTGCCGTTGGTGGAAACCTTTCCGGAGTCGCTCTTGAACTTCAGACTTCCACTGATGATCGCCTCGGTTCCGGCCAGAGCCTTCGAGGCGAGATACTGCTGCGCGCTGCTCAGAGCTACTTGGTCTAGTTGCAATGTGCCTTCAAACGGAGTGCTGACGAGGGTGGCGTCATCGATGGGGCCACCGTGTCCGTCAAGTTTTACAAGCTGCTTGCCGGCTCCGGGAAGATGGGCGCCGACGGAAATGTTAAAGGGCTTTCCGGGGGCGTAATCCTTGAGCAACACGTCGATGTGGCTGTATTCCATGCGTGGCTGGTGATTCTGTTTGTCGGTAATGCCCACAGCGCCGTCGTCAATTTGGAAGCGGTCCAGCGATAGTGGCTTGTTCTCGCCGCTTGCCTGCTCTTGCTTGGACTTCTGCTCGTTGTGGGTTCCGATGCTGGAAAAATTCCAGGTGCCGTCGGTTCCACGAATGAGCTCTACGTGCGGATTTAACATGCGCAGGGTTGCCACCTGGATATCCTTGTGAAGGAGAGGCTGCAGCTTGAGTTCAATGTCCAACTCGGAGGTCTGTGCAAAGGGGATCGGAGAGTCATACTTGGGGTCCTCTCCGATCACGGCGTTTTGCACCTTGAAGGTGGGAGGCAGCAATCCCAGATTCATCTGTCCTAGCTGCACGGGACGGCCTAGTTGTTTCTGCAACTCCGCCTGAATGCGGTCGTGGTAGCGGTTCACGTCCAACACACGCGGCAGAGCGGCCAGCACAGCCAAGACCACGACAAGCAGACTACCTAGCACGATCAGTAGCTTTTTCATGTCAACCTCGGAGACGAAATCGCGGATTTCTACGGTGGTTAAGATGCATGGCCGGAAGGCTAAGTGATCCGTCGAACGATGAGACTGGAGACAATCCAGAGATGAATGCCAGGTTAAATCCAGAGTGGATGGTCTGGGGGAACCTTTTGTGCTCTGGTGTGCGTTCCCGCGATACGTTATGATTCGCTCGTTACATCTCGCCGATCGTGCACGTCGAGGGTTTCACCGGATGGCAAGTCCCAAATTTGTTTTGCCAACTCGGAGTCGAAAGACGCCGAGCGCGATCTATTTCGAGTCCGATGCGTTGGCGCGCGCGGCTGTGCTGCGCTGTGAGCGCATTCAGCACGGCAGCTTTGAGACCTTTGATCGCGAGCGATTGTCGGGCGAGAACGTCTTCGTCGTAACGGACGAGAGTCTGTTTGCCGAACACCTGAAGTTGTTGCGCGTCCCTAACTTGCGAGTGATTGCTCTGCGGGATGACCGTTTTGGAGACGCTCGCCTGGACGGGACAGTGTATGCATATCTTCCGCTGAACACTCCTGTGCCACTGTTCGAGCGCATGTTCGACAATGCAGTCGATCACATGCATTTGGTCCAGACGCGACGTGAGGCCAATGACAAGCTGGCTTTGGCAAACTCCGAAATCTATGAACTGAACCACATAGGAGCGGCGCTTAGCGCGGAGCATGATGCTCGCGAACTGCTGGAACTGATTCTGACGAAGTGCCGCGAAATTACGCGGGCCGACGCAGGCTCGATCTACCTGGTTGAAGAAGAAGATCCGGGTGAAGACCAGCGGTTGGTGCGGGATCATCGCAAGCCAAAGAAGTTTCTGCGATTCAAGATTGCACAGAACGACACGGTTAAAGTTCCATTTCGCGAAGTCATGCTGCCGATTAGCGAGACTTCCATCGCGGGCTATGTTGCACAGCGTGGAACCGTGGTGATGATTGAAGACGCTTACGAGATGGAAAGCTGGGTTCCGTACTCGATCAACAAGCAGTTCGACATCGACTCCGGATATCGTACCAAATCGATTTTTGCTGTGGCAATGATGAACCCGAAGAACGAGATTGTCGGAGTTGTGCAGCTCATCAACGCGAAACGCAACTGGCGCGCACGTCTCAATACGCAGCAGGATGTCGAGGAAGAAGTGCTGCCGTTTTCGACACGGCAGATGGAGATCGTTTCCTCGCTGGCAAGCCAAGCGGCTGTCGCGTACGAGAATAGCCATCTTTATGAAAACATACATCGACTATTCGAAGGCTTCGTGAAGGCCTCGATTTCCGCGATTGAACAACGCGACCCAGCGACCTCCGGTCACTCGTTCCGGGTAGCGAACCTGACAGTGGCGATGGCCGAAGCCGTGGACCGCGATCAGACCTTTTATCGGGATGTGAAGTTTACCCGGTCCGAGATGAAAGAGATTCGCTACGCCTCGCTTCTGCATGATTTTGGCAAGGTTGGAGTTCGGGAAGCAGTGTTGACCAAAGCTCGCAAGCTCTATCCCGAGCAGATGGATGTGATCCATAGTCGTTTTGATTTTGTGCGGCGCACGTTGCAGGCTGAGGCACTCGAACGGAAAATGCAGGTGCTTTTGAAGAGCGGGACTGAAGTTTTTCGCGTTCAACTGTCGCAGATGGATCGCGAACTGGATGAGCAACTGAAGGAACTGTACCGCTTTGAGGAGTTCATCGTGGTTTCCAATGAGCCGTCTGTGTTACCGGAAGGGTCGTTCGGGATGTTCCGCGAGATGGTGGCAAAAGAATATAGAGGCTGGGACGGGGAGATGCACTCTCTTGTGACTCCGGAAGAAATTCGGTTGCTCTCGATTCGCAAGGGCTCGTTGGATGCAAGCGAACGCGAAGAAGTGGAATCGCACGTGGAGCACACCTATAACTTCCTAAAGCAGATTCCATGGACGCGAGAGATTCGCAATATTCCGGAAATTGCGCGCGGTCACCACGAAAAGATGAATGGCCATGGGTATCCGGGCAACCTGTCGGCGGACGACATTCCGCTACAGACGCGCCTGATGACGCTTGCCGATGTTTTCGACGCGCTGGCGGCGGCGGATCGTCCGTACAAGGAATCTGTTTCGGTAAAACAGGCACTGGAAATTTTGGGGCAGATGGCGCGCGAAGGCGAGATCGATCCGCAGGTCTACGCGCTGTTTGTGCAGCGCAAGGTTTACGAGCGCTGGAAGGTTGAGTGTTTCGCGTATTAGATCCGACGGCCTGAAATTTTTTACGTAGATAGGTTCAGGCTTCAACGGGTAGTGGCGCAGCGACGGTCTCGTTTAGGCGATTCAGATCGAGCACGGACTGAGTGCCTTCCTCGAAAAACATCATGGCGAATTTGCGACCCCACTCCATTTCGTGTGTCGAATAGGAAGAACGGCTGTATACGGTTTGCGAGTAGGTTTCATCGACAGCGTTGAGGAGCACAAGAAACTCTGCTTCAGCCTCGTGTAATTGTTCCTTCGTCCATCCGGAGATGGGGCTTTGTGGCGAAATTGGATGGACCACTGTCCAATTAGCTGGGAACACGGACACAAAGTTTCGTTCCAATTCGAGGGTGTAAAAGCGCCGGACGCGCGTCCCATCGACTCTTTCAAATCGGCTATGTATGAGCAGAGCCTGCACGTTAAGCAACTGGCTGCGGCGCCCGTTGACGACGCGAAACTGAAAGCTGGATTGGTCTCGATACGGAGCGATCAGCGCTGAACGGCTGTATAGAATTAACGCGTTGGGGCGCGAGAAGCGAGCGAACACCAATCCGGTTGCTACCGCGAGAGACAGCAATCCGAACAGGGTCTGCAGAGCCACTAACGTATTGGCGAGGAAGCTTACAGGAACGATGTTTCCGTAGCCGACAGTTGCGAATGTATGAATACTGAAGAAAAATGCCCGCCAGAAGAGTGGCCCGTCGAATGCCCCCTGTAGGGCTCCGGGGCCGAGAGCGAGATAGCAGACCGCGAATAGAGCGTTGATGGACATGTACCAGACGCCGAGGAGTGTGAAGAAAGTCGGCCAACTCAGATTGATGAGGGCGTGATAGCCAAACAGTTTGTCCAACCATCCCTCGTGTAGCCGGCGAACATTGAATGACCCGTCAGGATTGAGTAGCCGGTAGTGAGGTCGCAGCGCGAGGCTGCCGAAGCCAAGATCGCGGTCAATAGGCCTCTGCGAGGGGTCAGGCGGGGGCGAGGGCAATCCAGTGAGTGTGTGCATGGCAGAGTCTCCGATTAAATAGTTGATGCCGCCCAGTGGCAGGGGGATTTGTGGCGCAACTTACGTAGCTGACGTGCATTCTAACCAGTAGGAGTGCGCAATCATGACTGACACGGTTACAGAATCCGCAAATATGCTGCTGATCGCGGGGTTGGTGGTCTATGGCATGACACTCTTCGCAGATTACTCCGCGCGCGGTCGATGGGCAAAGAATGTGACCTCGTTGTTAGCATCGCTGGGCATTCTGTCCTTGGCTCTGGCGCTCGCGCTTACGCCGGCAAATTCGGATGTCTTAATTCGGTTGTCGCGTACCGAGGCTTCCAAGGTCCTCCTTGGCATGAGCAGTTTCCTGCTGTTGCTGTCCATTGGAGCTTTTGGGCTAATCACGTATACGAGGCCATTTAGATTAAGGCACGAGAGGAAAATTGACCAGGCTCTGAATCGCGATCTTCCCAAAATCCCCTAAACTTTGCATGCGGCTGGCTGAGAAAGTCCAAATGCGTATCGTTGGCCTGTGAGAAAGCTCTGGAAAAGTCTAATAACGACGGAACGGTTAGCGAATTATTTAACACACTTTTACCCAGTGTTCATGGGGCTTGACGCACATCTTGAGGGGGCGCGACCGGCGCAACCACTTGCAAGCCGGTACTCGGTTTGTTACAACAGTAAAGCACGGTACGGCGCTAGAGGCGCTGGCGCGACGCAAGTCGCGGCTCGATATTTCGAAAACTTCAGTAACTGTTTACTTCAAGTATTGCTTGCGATTGTGAAATTGCTACGCATCTCTTTATAGTTAAAACCTACTTACAAACCTACCAGCGACGGCAGCATGGCTGTGATAACTGCTGGAGGTGAGTTGCGAATCGTAACGAAGTCTGGTAAAACTAAATGAGACATTAAGCTGCCACGACATGATCGTGAAAGCTTGAGCGTAAGACACATCGCAAACCGATAAACTGAATTAAAGCAGTAACTTGCCAAGGGCTAAGCGTTCTGGTAAGGTAAGTAAGTCGAAGTAGTTGAGTGGGTTTGAAAAGCGGTAGGGAGTGGCGAGGTTGACAGAATCGAAACGGTTTTGTTAGTCTAAGAGAGTTGTAA
>Ga0224528_1000474_pt1 | contig 30755 bp, 32 predicted proteins | sample CBST25metaG_2_FD_179888 | JGI IMG/M metagenome (GOLD analysis project Ga0224528, IMG submission 179888) | Peat soil microbial communities from Stordalen Mire, Sweden - C.B.S.T25 | ecosystem: Environmental > Terrestrial > Soil > Wetlands > Peat | place: Sweden: Norrbotten County, Stordalen Mire...
CAGCAGCGGCGTTCGCCGCTTGAGTGTTTCGACGTCTTCGCCCACAGCGCTTTTTCGCCTCCGGAATCCAGCGTAGGAGAACCACGCCGGCGTTCCCAGGCAAGGATGGTGGGCGAAAGGATTTTTCTCAGAGACGCAACGGACAGAGGTTTTTGAGAACCGGAATGATCCAGCGCAATGGCCCCGCTTCGCCATCGGCCTGATGACTGCGCTCCAGCCAATGAGCTACGCGGGAAACAGTCTGGCTGAGAAAGGAAGACGCCGGATCAGAACCGTCCAAGCCGCTCGACCATCGCCGGACAGTGGACGGATCCGGCAATCGATCAGGGTTTTGGAGCTTGGGCAATGCCTTCTCCCACGAGCAGTGCTCCTCGAAGCGCCGCAGCAGTGCCTGGCAGCGCGCCAGCAGGCTGTAATGCGTGTAGGGCAGAGAAAATATCGGCAGAAAAGTGAAGGTCGTCCCGCAGCCTACGCAACGGCCGCGGCGAATCCCAATCCAGTCGTGATGCTCGTCGTGCGCCTGTTTGCGCCGCCGGCCATGACCGACAATCGAATCCTGTTCACAAACCGGGCACCGGCGTAAGATGATTTCGTCCGAGTTTTCGGCCCAGCCGGCAGCAAGCCGCTCCGACGCGACCGACACTGGGACAAAGAGGATCGTAACCTCACACGGGTTCCGCTTCCTGCTCCGATCCGTCAAGATGCTGGCAGGAAGCGGCGCCCCGCCTCCTGAAGAAAATCCAACTGAAAGAAAATATAACTTCTTCCTGCCAGCCGAAATCGCGTAGTCCAGCTTATTGGCCGGTTATCTCCGCCCTACTGCCAATAGACACAGATTCCTCGCGGCCCTTGCGATCCTCTTTTCTTGCGCCATTTCAGTATTAAGTCAGTCTGTACCCATAGTTCAGGCGCCTCCCCTCGCCGACACGAAGGACCTAGTTCTGCTGAATGTGAAGGCTGAGCCTGTCGACTACAAGGGGAGTAAAGCCGTGCGGCTCATAAACGATTCAGGAAAGGACGGCTTCGCGCTTTTACGTGGAGTGGACTTTCAGGACGGAACGATTGAGGTGGATATTGCCTTGAAGATCACTACTCCTCCCGGAGTAAGAATGCCAGGGTTCGTAGGTATCGCCTTTAGGGCAAGAGCGGAGGCGTCGCGGTACGAACTTTTCTATCTGCGACCTGGAAACGCCAACTCCGATGACCAGGCTATGCGGAACCACTCAGTGCAATATGTTTCCATACCTGACTTCGATTGGTACAAACTGCGCAGGGAATGGCCGTGGGTCTATGAGGCACATGCGGATCTACAGACAGAGACCTGGACGCATATCAAGATTGAAGTCACAGGTCGTTCCGCCAAACTCTATTTGAATGGATCGGAAAGTCCAAGCCTGGTGGTAGACGGTCTCAAAGGTGAGGATCTGCATGGTGGTGTGGCTCTCTGGCCTTACGCAGGCGAGGAAGCATATTTCTCTAATATTCGCGTCAGTAATTCGACCCCATTGCCAGTAAAAAATGACTCCGATGTGAATGGAACCTGGAAGGTGAAGTTTTCGAGCGACGCCGGAATATTTGACGGCACACTTCAACTTCAACGAGAAGGCAAAACAGTAACAGGAACTTGGTCCGGAACTCTAGGCGACAGCCGCGCAGTGACCGGGACATGGCGTGATGGGTACATCGAACTGAATTTCGACGCAGAATGGCCGAGCGGCGGACTCGGCGACCCTGGCAATGCGACAGCTATCCTTGCTGGCTGGATTGATGGCGATACAGTCAGTGGGCGCATGCGCGTAGAGGGGCGAGCGGACGGTCGATGGACAGGAACGCTCACAAAGCGGTGAATAACGAGCGATGGTTCATCTGACTTGGCCTATTCTCGACACGTCGAACATTTGCTGAACAGGCGCAGCACCTTCTCACGGAAATGGCACTGAACATTAGTAAGCCGCTCGATTCGTCCGGTCACGGGCCAACGACTGTTCGATGAGGCCAAAACAGAACTATATCTCGATCCGCAGCGAAGCTCCCCGTGCGTCTTTGCATGGCGCGTGTGTTCTGTACTACTCGATCAAATCATTATCTATGAATCCGGACTTGTCGGAGGCTTCGCTGTGTGCCCGTCGGGAGGGAGCAACATGACGCATCTACGGAACGCAGATGCCACGCAAGAGGGTGGGCAAGACGGGCCGGAACACAAAAGAATCGCGGGGCCTCTGGTTGGGGACCCCGCGCCAGTGCGCAAATCGGATGGCCCGCTATGCGGCTGCGCGTTTCGCTGTTGGCTTCGATTGCTGCTTGGCGGTCGGCTTGGGAGTGGCCTTCTTTGCGACCTTCGCCTTCTCGCGGTCGGCAAACTCTTTCTTCACTGCAGCGGCGATCGACTCCACGTTGATGTTGTACTCCTTGGCGGCTTCGGCCAGGACGCGGTTGCTGTCCTGCCCGGAACTGACGCGGAGCAGAATGGTCATCTCGACGATCAGCCGTCCGAGCGTTCCTTCGGGAATGCCGCGCAGATAGCCGAGTACGGTCTTGGTCAGTGGATCATCCTCTTTCGATGGTCCGAGATGATGCATCTTGGCGACGATCTCAAGACGTGGCTGGTCCAGCTTGCTCGCCATCACGGTAGCGATGAAGAGCAGTTCCCGTTTCATCAGCCGCACCGGAACTGCGTTGCCGATGGCATCCAAGATGCGGAGTCCGGTGGCCCGGGAGATGGCTTCCTGCCTATGCTGCCTCTCCTGTTCCTCCCGCTGCTTGGCGTCGTTGCGGCTGGTTTGCCGTTTGGGATGATGAACGGGGCAGTTGGGGTCAGCGCAGATTTTGCGCAGTTCGCCCTTGTCTGCGCCATCGGCAACGATGGCCTCGGTGACTGATTTGCAGGTCTTGTATTCAGGCGCGTTCTCCTGATACTTGTTCTGCGGCTTCTCTTCGCGGATTTCGACATACTGATTACGGGGCACAACCGCACTGCCTTCGGCGGGTTTGCCATAGGTAGTCGTGATCTGTACCAGCTTGGGTTTGGCTGCTACGGTCTTCTTGACGTGCGCATCCAGCTTGGCCGCATAGCAGGCAGGGTCTGAGCAGGCGTCCGAGTTTTCGCTGATGCCGGTAAAGAGCAGTTTGTTGAACCCGGTCCGCTTCGGGCATTCAAGGCAACTGCCCGCTGTGGGCACAAGCTGCGCATCGCCCTTGCTGAACGGCGCGTCTTTCAGGATGAGCAAGATATTCTGCTCAATCCAGCCCTGAAGTTGGCGCACCGGGAGTAGGATGCGCTTTGCCTTGTTGCCATTGCTCCACTCTTCGCGGAAGCAATGGGCGAGTGCCTGTTCCTGTTCCGAGGGTTGTAACTTCGCCAAGAGAAGCGCGTGGCCGACACCGATCTCGTCTTTGAGAAAAGCATCGACTGAGACCGGAACAAGCTCGGTCAATTTCAGTCGCGCCGCGATATACACGGGCGACTTGCCAGTCTTGGCGCTGACCTGTTCGATAGAGTATTTCGGCTCGTCAAGCGCAAGCAATCGGGCGAAACCGCTGGCTTCCTCCATCGGATGCACATCGCGCCTCATCAAATTTTCGACTAACTGCGCCTCCAATACCTGCGCGTCGGTCATTTCGCGGATGCACACCGGGACGGTCTCTTTCTCGGCCATCTTCGCGCCGCGATAGCGGCGCTCTCCGAAGACGATCTCGAATTGCCGTTCCGCATGGGGCCGAACAAGCAAGGGCTGCAAGACGCCATTGCTGCGAATGCTGGCGGCAAGTTCGTTCATGCCTTCTTCATCGAATGTTTTGCGCGGGTTGGTGGGGGATACGACCAGCCAATCGAGGGGCAGGTCGCGGTACTCGGAATGCGTTTGCACTGTCGTCGTCATAAAGAATGCTCCTTGTGTGTTGAGGGGCGGAGGTCATGCGGACAGACCCCGTTCGCCTGTCCGCGCCGATGGGCGGTTGGCGAAGAGGCGGCAGTTACGCCGCTTCCTCGGTGGCTGTCTGTGTGCGCGAACGCCGCGCCCGCCTGGGTTCGGGCACCGGCTCCGTTTGTGATTCCGCTGCTTCCGGCGCAAACTCCGTGCCGTCCTGCGAGACGGGTTCCTCGAAGGTGATGGCTCCGAGAACCACGCCAGCGGTGCGCTGGATGAACTCAAGGCTTTCCGCCAAAAGATTCGTGTTGCCGTCGTACATCTGGATGTAGTCGCTCGAAGTCTTGCCTATCTCCAAACCGATAGCCTGACCGACAACAAAGGCCACGGCTTCGGCTTCGGTTTCGCGCACAGTGGGCGTGGTGAAGGTGCGCCGCTCGGCCCGGTGCAAAAGTTCATGAGCCGTTTCATGGACCAAGGTCACAAATTCCTCGGCCTTCGACTGACCGGGCAGCAAAGCAATCTTGCCGCCGTAGCTGACGCCCAAGGCCGGGGCAATGCGTTCGTTGAATTCCAGTGCGATGTTCTGAGCCCCAAGAAAATCAATCAGCCGGTCCCGGTACGCGCCGACTTCGCCGGTGATGGTGCGGTCGAACTCCGACAGGTCTGCGCCTTCGGTCTGCGAAATATCGAAGACGTACACCGCGCGGAAACCGATCAGTGCAGGTGCGGGTTTCGGCTCCTGATTCTCCCTCTGTTCGTTGTCTGCCGCATCCCGCTTGCGCCGGTAACCCACCATCGGCGCGAGAATCTGGATGCCTTTCTCGCCCCGTTTCACGAACCGTCCAAGCTCCCTCCACGTACCGTAACCGGCCACGCGCGTAGCCGTGGGCTTGGCCCGCGCGATTGCCAAAATATTTCCAAACGAGTAGTTGTGAAACCGGGCCATCGCCGCCAGATACGCGGTCAAAGTCTCGCTCTTGCCCGCCCGTACCTGCTCGATGAGATAGTCCACGGCCTGCTTGATGATGAGTTGGGTTGGGTTGTCGCGCTGCGCCGTGCGTCCCTGATAGGGCGAGTCGCTGCGGTTGTTCCGCTGCGCCGCATTTTTCCTGTGCGGCGCGGCTTGATTGCCGGTTGCGCCATTGCTGCTGGTGTTGACTGTGCTGCCGATGCTGCCATTGCTCACGATGGACATGGTGTGCTCCGCTGTAGCCCCTTGGGGCCGATTGGCGTCCATGAAGCCGTGAGCGCCTCAACCAAATTTTTTTTGTTGAGGGCCCCCGCTTCATGTGTTCAAGCGGCGGGCAGAGACGCGGAGGGTTCTGTCAATGGGCGGGCGTTCTCAAGCCCGTTCATCGAAGCGCAGCGGAGACCCTTGACAGGTTCCGACCGGTTCTGCCATAAAGCCGCATGAAGCGGGGGCACTCATACGAGAAAGAAGTTTGGTACTCTTCCGAATTGTTTTCGCACTTAAGGGAGGGGAGTTGCGGGGCAGGAAAGACCCCGCTGGGATAGGTGACCGGAAGACGCCGGTACGCTCGGCGGCTGGAGGCAGGGAAGGAGCTCCTTCCCTTTGAAGGCGGCGTGGCGCAGCCATGAATGACGATTGTTGTATATAGCAAGTTACTGATTACACGTATAATATATGATGCTGTTGACGACATAATGTCGACCGTGACATATTAAACAAGATGGCGTGGGAAGTCGAATTCTCGGATGAATTCGGAGAGTGGTGGGATGAGCTTAACGCTGCTGAGCAGAAGAGCGTCGATTTCAGCGTAACGCTACTTTCGGAAGCCGGACCGACGCTCAAGATGCCCCACTCCTCCGGAGTAGAAACATCGCGGCACAAGCACATGCGCGAGCTTCGGATTCAGCATGAGGGGCGCCCATACCGAGTGCTGTATGCGTTCGACCCGCGCCGCGCAGCAATTTTGCTGATCGGTGGAGACAAAACGGGAAACAACAGATGGTACGAGGAATACGTTCCTCAAGGAGACGACATTTACGACCAGCACTTGAAAGAGCTGGAAAACGAATAAGCAAACACACCAGTCCTCCGTACTGGGATACCCACCGAGGAGAGAGACGGTCATGGCAAGGAACTATAAAGAACTTCAGGCAAAGATGAATCCGGCGGACGTTGCCGAAAACAGGCAGCGCGTGCGCGAAGAGCTGCAACGCATGGCGCTGGACGAACTGAGAAACGCCAAACAGCTTACCCAGGCGGACATGGCCGAGCTTTTGGATGTGCCGCAGAGTTCGATCTCACGTATCGAGCAACGCGCAGATATGTATCTGAGCACACTGCGCAATTACGTCCAGGCAATGGGCGGGATGCTCCAGATTCAGGCGGTGTTTCCCGAAGGCGGCGCGGTCATCATCAGCCGTTTCGGGGACTATGAGGATGAACCCTACATCGTTTCGGTGCGCACAGAAGAGGGCGGAGCGTATCAGCTTCGGGCGCATCCATTCAATCATCAGGGCGCTGGGCTATCCACGCGGGCCTTCAAGTGGTCCGGATTCGTGAAGGCGATGAAGGTGCTTCACCTGGAGTCGCAAATTCCCGCCATCCGCACTACTTTGGAGGGAACGCGCGAGGTGGAGATCGGCGGAAGAGCGGGACAACGGATCTTCCATGCGCCCGATCTAGTGGCGGCAGGCTTTGAGCCTGCCAGCGTCGAGTAACGGTGGGCAGAGAAAGGCCAGGTGTTATGGCAGCATATACCGACAAAGACATCGTTCGTCACTGGCTACGGCTTCACAACCGGCTCAAGGGGGAAACGTATCAGGTCGAATCGTGGCCCGATGACGACTCCTCGAAGAAGAATGTCGATGCCCTATGCCGGGACACGGAGGGCCGCACCCTTGCAATCGAACACACCTTGATCGAGCCGTATCCCGGCCACAAGGAGGACACAATTCGCTTTCTCAAGACGCTTGCCGCCTTGGAAAATCATCCCGGCCTTGTGCAAAAGGGATTCTTGGTGATGGTCAGTCAACACATCGGTGCGATTCCCAAGGGCATCAAGTGGAACGAGGTGCCACAGGAAGTGCTTGTTCAGCTTGCGCCGATCCTGGCGAGCTGGCGCGGCGAGGGCGCACGCGCCGTAACCATAAATGGCCCGAAGTGGAGTTTGGATTTGCATCTGAGCAAGATGGCAACTGCCCCGGGCGACGCGGGCAGTTTTTTGACCAGCCGCATTTACCCCGGCGATCCCGGACCGGAGATCGTCCTGGCGGCGCTAGAGAAGAAAATCCCCAAGCTCGCCGCAGCTACGGCGGACAAGAAGATCCTGTTGCTGGAGAAGGATGCCGTTTCCGGAAATGTGGAAACGCAATTTGAGCAGTTGCCGGACGAGCCGAGAGTTCAGGCGTGGTTGAGCAGCATTGACGAAATTTGGACGGTCAACACCGCAGGATTGGATCGTGAGGATGTCATCTTCACCAACCAGATTTTTCCGCCGCTCTACGACCACGCGAACTTCTGCTCGCTGGAATTGACAACCGACAAATTTTGGCAGGTAAGCCGCTAGTTGATGAGGTCGGGCTGCACGGATGTATTGACGTGGACCAGCACGCGGTCGGCGGTGAGTCCCTCGGAACTGTCGCTGGTGAAGGCGGAGCTGTGATCGACACGGCGATATGGCGTCGTACTGAAGTCGATCAGGTAGTCATTATTGACGGGCAGCATCGTTTCGTGATCCTTGAAGGGACTAAATGATGGTGAGAGAGGGGCATTGAAAAACTGCCTGTTCAATTTCTTTTTGTCGATTTGGAAGGTCTGACCAAATTGCCAGTTACACGAAAAACAACGATGTGCCTAGTTTGGGCTTCTGAATCGATTTGGAATGGCTCAATCCATATATTATCTTCAAGGTGGGGTACTGGTTTACCCTGACGAGTCAAATCGAGCACACCCAGAAATCCGATGCGAACATTAGTGGTCTGGTACGCCACAACTTGTTGAATGTATTTTTGGATTTGCGCCCGGTTCGCATCTGCATCCTCCCTTTTCAATTCGACCACGAAGCGTATACCGTCAAACGTTACGCAGATATCGGCTCGTCCTGTTCCGACGCCAGATACTTCAGCGCCTACCTCCCCGTACTGAAGATTTCCCAAAAGCCATTCGCGGAGATCTGATTGAAGATCACTCTCGCGCGCATCTGACCGGAAACGGTAGTCACCACGCGTTCCAATGTCCCTCGATGTCGCATCAAGACGATCCGCGCAAAATATCAGTATCTGCGAGAGGAGGATATCGAATAAACGCGCTACCTCACCAATGTAGTGATCGTTCTGCTCTAGTTCTTTACGAAGCCTGTCCATAATCTTCATGAGAATCGGATTATTGAGCTTCCCAAGGAACAACGAATCAGGATGAATCTCTTTACTTGATTCTGGGCTGACCGTAGAGCTTGCATCGGTTTGTTTTACTTTTTCATTCTCGTCATCCCGCGCGGGCCTGGAAAAGGTGAACTGCCAATAAGAAGAGCGATCATCAAGATAAGGCTTGATGACCATCGCGAGATTGTGGCGTTCATTGAGGCCAATGTATCTCCACCATTCCAGATTTGACAGGTCAATGCCCGGCGGATCACCTCGATTTGGCTGAGGCAATGGCGCGTGAAATCTATAACGATGTTGTATCGAATCGCCGACGATTCGGTGATAAAGGCAATTCGGATCAGGGTCGTCTCCTGCTATAGTCAGGATCTCGTGTCCAACCCATCCATTTGCGCCATGCTCCCATTGCGTGCGGACGACCTGTTCGCCCGGGCATGTATCCCATTCACCGCCAAAGAGTTCGCTCAGCAAATTGCGAACCATGGCGCTTAAAGCCTTGCGGGGATCCTTATTTTCTTTTCGTACAGTTGCCTTATAGGACTTGGCATTTGCGTCGAACACCTCGACTGAGTAGAGACGAAGTGGTTCGACTATCACGCTCACATCCGGCCAAGATGGGCCGGAAAATGCCGAGGCGAAGTCAGTACGCAGCGCAGATTGCGCATCACAGGTTACTTGAGTGATATGGAGTTCTTCCTCTACAGATAAGACTGCATCATCTGGCGTCTCGTTCTCAGAGGTGTCTATCCAAGAGGTTTCTCCGTTGAGGCGGATGAGCGGTATCGGCCCCTTCTGAACGACTTGCAGTCTCCAGATCGGATCTGTCTGTTCAATGCGGTCCATAAGATCTCTCGTGCCAAATTTCAAACCAGAGCGGAACTTGACACTAACCAAAAGCTCTGTTGCATTGTTTGATTACGCGCTAGTTTTGAATCCGTTCAGGTTGGTCTTCATCCAGCCATGCATCTTCGCGCCAGGTGTATAGTGCTTCCTCTTCGTCGGCGTGATCGGTCAAGGAAACTTCGTCGGCGCGGAAATGAAGAATTCCGAGATCGGAAACCAGACTTGGTGTCCCTGGAGCGCTCTGAGGGTTGTAGGCAACTATCCACTCGTCCAGGTCCTGCAGATTTCGTATTTTGCGTGTCTTGCCCCTTAGCTTTTTGGCGGTGGAGGCCCAACAGACGATTTTATTGCCTCGGTCGAATACACCTGTTGCGTCAACCGCGGTTACTTCTTCACTCTCGTCACCGGCATCATCGGCGTACACCGTAGGCGAATCCGAGGTAATCGTGACGATATCGTGAAAGCAGTAGCGGAATGAGCGAATTCTTGCAACTGCACGAGCATGTTGCAGTTTCAGAATTACCTCCGCGGAGGTCTGAATTGCAAATTGGACGTTTTCGCGGGTCCAATTTATCTCGTGCCCAAAGCGTCGTCTATTCCATTCAAAACGCCCAGGCGTCCTCATCGGCAAAAGCTGTTGAAGAGCGAGGTAAGTCGCAGGGTTGATTCCGTATCCAGACAGCATCAGGGCAGATTTCGTGTTCTCATTCCCTACGATCAAATGCATGGGAAACAGATAGCGGCTAGCACGATTCATGGCCATACAGACACTCTCAAGGGCTTTCTGAAACTGGTCCATCGATAGAAGAACCCTTGCGTTCTGAAGGTGGGTTTTCGTCGGATCGTCGTCTATTAGATAGGAGATGTCGATATCGCCGAGAGCAATTCCACAACAATCTTCGGTGATTTGACTAAGACGATCGATAGTCTGAGGAACTACTTCGTAGTTTTGACCGACATCAGGCAATGCCCCGTAATGCTTAAAGGCAATACGCTTTTCATTGAGGTCCCGCATGAACCGCTCATGCTTAATTATGCTTTGTTTCCCATTTTCCCTTGCTTTCGCAACCAGTTTGTTCAGTATGTCTTCAAAACCGTCGCGTCGCCCCAACACGATCCCCAAGTGCTCTGCAAGTGCAGAAAGCACCAGTTCGGCAGCATCTTGGCAGTTGATTACCGCGTGGGCCACGGATCGTGCGTCCGAAGAACTGGACAGAACAGGGTCTGTTGAGCTCGCTAGTATATGACGGGCACTTTGGAGACGGTCAACAAGTCGCGTGCTTGAAAAGCTGTCTAAAATGTTCCCCATAATCATCGAGGATAGCACCAGGCTTTTTCCCCACTCCCCTGATTCTTGGGCGAGCATGTAACAGCACCTGGCGCATGAACGGCAGCCACGCTTCGATTACCTCATCCCGAGGCTTTGGCTGATAGACGGAGTTTGTGCCAATTCAATCGCGGATGTCTTGGTGATTTCAGCTCCGAGGTGCTGGCCGAGCTTAGCGGCATCGTTGGTGAACACAGTCGCCTCACGGCTGGCGCGGGATACCGAAACATACGCGAACCGGGAATTGATGAGCTGGGGATGAATAGAGGAATCAACGTGGACCAGCACGCGGTCGGCGGTAAGCCCCTGAGAGCTGTGGCTGGTGACGGCGTAGCCGTGATCGAAATGCCGGTTGTTCTGGCTGGAGAACGCAACGGTGCGGCCATCGTCGAGACGCGCGGAGATTTCGCCGTCTCGGGAGATGCCTTCGATGGTGGCAAGGTCGCGGTTCGCCACCTGTAACTGCTTATGAGGCGCGGTGAATTGAATCCGGTCCCCTGTGGCGAATTCCCGTTCCAGTTCGCGGTAGACACTCACACCGCGCAGGCGCTTGGGATCGTAAGTTGCCAATTCCGTGTTCTGTTTTTCTACGGTCACGAGATTTTCGGCGGGATTGACGGCCACGACACGGGCATACGAACCAGGCTCAATGCAGGTCTCCTTGCTACCGCGCGCGTAGCGGATCACGTCGCCCGGCTCGTAACGCGAGGCCCACTGGCGTTCCGCGCCGGTAAGCTCCTGGCGCGGAACGAGAACGCGCAGCGCATGGTCTTGTACGTTCACCATGCCGCGAGCCTGCAATTCGTGGCGCACGGCATCGTTGATCTCGCGCCGGGAGGCATTGTCCGGGGATACAATCAGTGTTTTGTTGGGGTTGGCCGCGTAATCCCTGGCAATCGCCTGAATGCGCGCGGCCGGATCGGTAATCTCCGTGACGCGCCCCTGCTGTTGCAACAGGCCGATACCGGCAGCCACATCCCCACGCGCCAGCCGCTCCACTACTGCTTTCAACTCCGGATGATCCTTCTGCCGCACGATCTGGTCGAGCTGCGCCGTGTGCATCCCGGCTTGGACCAACTGCTCGAACGGCTTGCCAGCCTCGACGCCCTGGTGCTGGCGCGTGTCGCCGATCAGCAAAACTCGATCCTGCGGACCGATTTTGGTGAGAAATTCGCGCATCTGGCGGGTGCCGGCGAGGCTGGCTTCGTCCACCATATATAGGTGGCGGTTGTCAGGGTCAGTGCCGGCCTGCTGACCGCGCGCCAGGAATCCTTGCAGTGTGTCGGAAGGAATGCCCGCGTCGCGGAGCTGGCGCGCCGCGCGGGAGGTGGGTGCGAAGCCTTCGACTACATAACCAGTGCGTTCGGCGCCCTCGCGGACGGCCAGAAGAGAGGCCGACTTGCCCACGCCCGCGAATCCTTGCAACCCCTGCACACGGTCCCGCGAGACGAGGATTTCCTCGACAGCCCGGCGCTGGCCGGAATTCAGATGCGAGTATGTGTCCGTGTGCGCAATAGCCTGCTGGATCGGCATTATCTGCGCAGCCTGGCCCTGGCCATCGCGCATTATGCGGATTACGTCGAGCTCCGCGCCCAGGACCTGCTGGGTGGTAAACACGCGACCGGAAGCGTGTTTCGGCCCCGCAACCTCCCGAAACTCTCCGGCATCGCGGCGTGCCTCGAAGTTCGAGCGGATCTCCGGGTATCGGATATCTCCCATGCCGCGCCGAAGGGCGTCGCGAAAGATGCCGCGCTCGTCGCCCACGGCTTCGCGCTCGAAGACGTTGTCGCGCGCCCAGGTGACGGCCTCCTGCGCCCGTGTCCCGATATGCTCCGGGCGCTGCTGCTCGGAGACGGAGAGCGAATGGGCGCGGGCCGCGGCGACGACCTGATCGGCCTGGTTGCCGAACTCGGCTGCGAGTTGGCGGTGCGCCGCATACACGTCCGCGGGCGAGAGAATCTTCTTTGCATCCCGCGTCGAGTGCGCCGCGATTTCGGCTGACTCGAAGCCTTGAAAATCGTGGCGCGCCATGTACTCGCGTATCTGCTGGCTGCGCGGACTTGACGCATCCAAATACTCCTGTGTGTACCCCTTGATCTCCGGCGCGCCGCTGCGTCCGGCCTGAATCTCGTAGCCCAGATTGCGCAGCCGGTACGTCAACTCGGACTGATAGACGGCGGTGGCGAACTGCTGCGATTGAAAGAGGCTCTGGGGCTGGAGGGCACGCGGGGTTCCATCGGCGCGCTCGGTCATATTGAAGATGACGGCGTGGGTGTGAAGTTGCGGCGCAGCGTAGCCATCGACGGGCCGGGCGGTGTCGTGCTCGAACTTGGCGGCGACGAACTGCCCGGTCGTTTCCGCCGGATGGTTCCCCCCAATGCGGGCCTGAGTATACCGTTCCACTTCGGTCAGAGCCGCCGTGACCGCCTCGCGGTGGGCCAGGCGCACGCGGTCGTCGCCGCCTACCAGTGCGGTCAATGATACAGATTTGGGCGCGGCAAACGTGGCGTCCCACCCGGCGCGATGCTCGACCGACTTTATCATTTCGCCAATGGCATTGCGGTATTCGTGGATCTGGCGATGCTGCACGAGCTGATCCCCGCTTGCCGGATGCTGCCCCTGGGCAAGCCGCTCGAATTCCTCCGCGCCGACTCCACCGGAGAGACTGAATTTCTCCGCCAGCCGCCCTTGCCACTCGCCCTGCACGGTCTGTCCCCGGCTCCAATAGTTCTGGTCGGGCGAGGTGAACTCGATGGCATGATAGTTCTGTGCCTGGCTCGCATTGAGCGGTTTTGATATGGTCAGCATTTCAATAAGTGGTCACCGATGTTTTTACAGCGTCTGATTCAGGCTGAGCGGGGGGCGCCGCTTCCGCTGGCGGAGATGGCTGTGATGGTGGGCTCGCCGCCGTCTGAGAGCCGCTTGTCGGCCCTGCTGCCTGTTCCGGTGCATTCAGTTTACGGAGCGTTCTCGGATCGAAGTTCAGCTTCTCACCGGGTAGTTCGCGCGGCTCGAATTGGGCCTTGGTGCTGGGCAAATCGAGGTACGGAAATGAAAAGCGGGTCACCGAATTCCCATGCTTCAAGAAGGCGTGCAGGTCTTCGAGGCCGGAGATTTCCGACTCCATGACCAGCGGCTCCTCCTGCCGGTCGAGCGCAAAGTTCCGACCCGACCGGGAGCCGTCGAAGTGGGTCTCGCGCATCCGTTCGATCTCGACTTTGCCGATGAACTCACTCACCCACTGGCCGGCCTTGGGCTCCTTGGTCTTGAGCCAGATATTCGTGGCTGGCTGCGACAGCATCACCTCGGCCAAGTGCCCATAGATGTATTCGAGTTGCGCCTTGCCCTGGAAGCCCAACACCAGAGGGTTCCGGCTCTTTCTGTTCTCGCAGATCGCCGTGTTGAGTTGCGGGAGCCGTTGCAGACTCGCCAGTTCGTCCAGTACAAACCACACTCGTTTCTGCTCCGGCCGGGGCTGATTGAGGAGCCGCATTACCAGCAAATCGATCCAGAGGCTGTGCAAAGGACGGAGCGCGGCACGTTGTTCGGGCTGTGAAGTAATAAAGATCCAGCCTTTGCGTTCCTCGGCCCATTCGGTTGCCGTCCAGACAGATTTCGCCTCGGCGCGCGTGGGCACCATGCGCAGGCTGTCGGCCACCAGGCCCAGGGAAGCGAGTACGCCGTTGCGCTGCTCCTGTGCGCCTTTGGCAATCATGTACGCCATCTCCGTTCCCATGACACGGCGGTCGATCTCTTCATCGTTCGACATCCATTGCACGAGGTCCTGGGGCGATGGGCCGTAGGTCAGAAGATGCGCGAAAATCTTCTGCGGCGTTTCGATGAAGAACTCGCCTTTCTTATCCTGTGTCGGCTGGAATAGCGACTCTGCGATGGATTTCGCCTCTGATTTGCGCCTCAGTTCTTCGGACGGCCCCCAATACGGGCAGCGCATATCGAGCGGGTTCAGAATAATGTCGCCGCGCTTAGGATCGTAAAACCGCTGCACGAACTCGCAGGCCGGATCGTAGACAATAGCGGAATCGCCCCGGCTCTGAATCTGGCGCAGTATCTGAAAAATGATGGTGGTCTTGCCTGCACCCGAGTCGCCGATGATCTGGATGTGCTGCGATTCGGCCCTGGCCGGAATCCGCAACATCTCCTGGAGCCCATCGACCTTGATGCCGATGCCGTCGCCCTGGAGGGTGCGATTGAACTCTTTGGGGGACAGCAGTAGCGGCCCGCGCAGGCGGCGCCCGTACTTCATTTCCTTGCGCCGCCGAATGTCTTTTGGTATCGAGAACGGGAGTTGCATGGCCAGAGCCATCAGGCCGAATAGCAACGGCTGGCGGAAGATTGTCAACAGTTCGCGGCCTGCGAATACATACTGCTTGAGATAGCCATGAAGCAGCTTATTGACGTAAATCGCGGGCGCGCTCCGATAGAGAATTTTCGCGCCTGCGGCCTGCGCTTCGGGCGTGAGTTCCAGGGCGAGCGGCTTATTCCCTGGGACGACAGTTCTCCCCGTCTGTACTTCGTTATCGGTCGCAAGATGGAACTGACCGCGCGCGTCGGCGACGAAGAGAAGCTGATATTTTTCGGTCTCGCGCATCACGCCAACAGCTTCAGTTCTCAGGTAGTAGGGAAGGTAGAACTGCTGAAGCGGCGTGAGCGCGAAAGCGAAGCGCAGATACACGAAGAGCCCAGCAGCGATGAAGGCGAGAAACACGGCGCCATAGGTATAGATAGGGCTGCGTGGCGGCCAGATGATCGTTTCTGTGCGGCCCCATTTCGCGGGCTTGGGCATGGTTATTTTCCCTCCTGGATGATCCGCCGAGCCACGCTGTTCTTTACTTTGTGGACCTCGGCGACAATGTTGTCGAAGGCGGCGGCGGTCATTGGGTGGCCCGTAACAACGGGCTTCAAGACATTCATGAGTAAGAGCTGGACGCCGACGATTTCGTTCAATGTCGGATCAATGTTGTTTTCGGATTTCACTCGTTCGATGGCTCGCAAGATGACATCGCGCATCCATTCGCCGCGTGTTTGGCCGCTCGTATCGGCGACTTCCTGTACCCTGCGAAACTCCTCCTGCGTCAATTTCAGACACGCAGTTTCAGTGCGCAACGTGGTATTAGCGGTTGGGTGGTTGGAATCAATTTCTGTTGCAAGAATTGCCATTGTTTACCTCAACAACCGCCGTATACGGCGGTATACTTGGCTTCCGCTAATATGTTGATTCTTCTTGGGATCGCCGCGGGTATACGACCGTATACCCGCACGACCCTTTCAGGGGTGGATTGTCGAAATTCACCCGGCGCGAAGCGCCGCCGTGGTTCCCAGCGTGGGAAACCGGTACTCTGCGAACGCGCAAAGCGCCATGGGTGACCGGGCCCGCGGTGCGCTGTCATGCGTCCTCTTCAGCAAGCCGGCGGGCAATCTGCGGGATGATTACAACCCACTCCTGCCCGGCTCGGTCAATGGCCTCCGCAATGGTGTAGTCGTACTCGGCAAGCCAATCGGCGCGATTGAGGACGAGCGCCACAGCGACCTTTTCGCCGGTGGACTGCACGGCCCAAGCAACGTGACCGCCACGTTTCGCGTCGCGCGCTTTGCTCATCAGGTGGTCGTATCTTCCATTCGGTGTAATCATTACTTTGTTCCTTTCTCTTTTGAGCCATTGCTGCCGTAGATTCTGATGGCGCATCATGACTTCGATCCCCGCTCGATTGCGGGCGTTTGAGTCGTGCTGTTGGGCTTCGGCCTGGGCGTCTCTGCCGCCCCATTGGCATTCGCTTCCGGCTGCCGCATTCCGTCGCCTGCAACCACGCGACGCACCCGCAGAAGCGAAGGCGCACGGCCCGCGTCCGGTGTCCGCAAGAAGTCCTGGAAATCGCGGTCCTTCGAGAAGACATAACTGAGCGCCCGGTCCACCACATCGTCCGCGGAAGCATGGACGAATGCGGCGTACTGATCGACCTGCGCCGCAGTGGTTTCATCGAGCCGGATCGTGGCGCTGACATAGCGGGTTTGAACGATCTCAAGCAATGGCATCTTGACTCTCCTTCGGGGGTAGATTGGTGCGGCGAATCATGCGCTCGGCGGTCCGGGCGATCTCCTGCGCGCGGGCTCTGCCCACCACGGCGGGAAACCCGAAGCAATGGCGGGATTCGAGCATGGTTACGACATCGCCAAATGGGACGCCTTCCAGCAGCCAGAGCTTGGCCGATGCCATGTCCACGGTGCGTCGCGCGTAGTAGAGGGGATCGGGCTTATCAGAGCGCCGGGAAGCCAGCTCTTGCGTGAGCTTCGCGGCATCTTTCCCGTTCTCCAATTCGCGCAGAGCCCGGGCCCAATCCCGCTCCGAATTGGTGTGCTTTCCGCGATGCTTCCGGCCACCGTTTACCGGAGCGGATAGCCCGGCTTCCAGGACCGGCATCTCCAACCGGAAGTCACTGGGATTCGAGACCGAATCGCAGGGATATTCGAGCGTGACAGGCTGCGCCGGATCGTACTTGCAATTGAGGAATCCGGGAATGCGGAGAACCCGGTTGCAATCGGTGCAAGCGGGATCGCCGCCGAAGGCGATGGCGAGCAGATTCAGCGTCTGTTCCTGACACGCGAAGTCGAAACCATCGACCCGCCAGAGCACCTGGTACTTGCAGGACGATGTGGACAGGATCGCAGTCGGCGTAGGGACTGCATCCGACGCCCGCAGCGCAGCGAGTCGGGCGTCGCCGTCCGTATCGATGTCTATATATAGATGGCGAACGCACGCGACACTTTCTTTCGTGCGGTGGCGGCTGCCGACGCGGAGCGGATTGGCAGCGACATAGACGTTTGCCCCAGTGGCGTTCTCATGCGCGAGCCAGCCGAGGTAACGGGGCGCAAGCGCACGCTCCAGGGGCAGAATGCGCTGAAGCACGAACAGCGGATTTTCGCGCCGGAGCAAGAGTGCAATCGTGTCGCCCGGAGCGAAGCAACGGGCGAGGAAGTCGGCGGCGATACGAGTATCAATGTGCGCCATGATTGGCCTCCCATACCGGCTCGATGAGGAACCGTTTGGCGTCGCGGTCGAAGCCGCGAAGGGCCAGCACTTCGCGCACCGCGCGGCGGCCCGGCTCGCGCGTGACATGGACGACGAAATCGACGGCTTCGGCGATCTCCGCTTCGGTATCGGCGAAGGTCGTCTGCGCATGGTTGCGCATGACGAGATTGGCGAACCGATGCAGGGCTTTTTCCGCCGAGTTCGCGTGGATCGTAGCCAGCGAACCCGAGTGGCCGGTGTTGAGAGAATCGAGCAGAGTCCGGGCCTCGATTCCGCGCACTTCGCCCAGGATGATCCGGTCCGGCCGCCAGCGCAGAGCCGATTTCAGAAGGTCATCGAAGGTGATGTTTGTTTTGAAGGTATCGGTCTGACATTCGACGGCAAGCAGGTTCGGCTTGTGCAGATGCAGCTCCGACGTATCTTCGATGACCACGATGCGCTGATCTTCGGGGATGGCGCTTGCCAGGGCGCGGAGGATAGTCGTCTTTCCAGTCGAAGTTCCGCCGCTGATGAGCAGCGTCCGCCCCTCGCGAATCTGCGCGGCCAGGAACTCCGCAAGCGTCTGCGTGAGCGTGCCGCGAGCGATAAGGTCATCCACGGTGAAATGGCGACTGGGGAACTTGCGAATCGTAAGCGCCGGAGCAGGCTGCACAACGGGAGGAATCACAGCCGCCAAGCGGCTCCCATCGGGGAGTTGCGCGTGCAGGATCGGATTGTGCTCGTCCAGCTTCTTTTCAAGCTGGTTGGCAATCACTTCGAGACCAGTGCGGAGCCTGCCGGCATCGAAGGAAATGGACTCTTCCCGGCGCACGATGCCGTCGCGCTCGTACCACCACGAAGCATCGGGATTACCCATGATCTCGCTGATGCTGTCGTCCAGCAACAGCGGCTCGATGGGACGGAGGAATGGAAGGATCAACTCAAAACTCATAGTTGGGACCTCAAGTGATGGAAGCCCGGCGTTTGCCGGGCTTCCGCGAGTGAAGAGGAAGGGGCCTAGAAGGCCCCTTCCTCCTGGGCTGAATCATCCTGCTCCTGCTCTTCCAGCGCGGATTTTTCTGCGCGGTCGAGCTTCAGGATCGAACTGACCCGGATCTCCCAAACGCGCTGCTTCGCTTCGGCTTTCTTGCTCTTGCTGCCTGCCTTCTTGGGCACGTACTCCCGGCTGCGCAGTTCGCCTTCCACCTGTACGTGTGCGCCCTTGGTGAGCGTCCCGGCGAACTTTGAGAGGCCGCCGAAGACAACGCAACGGTGCCATTCGGTACGCGAGACGTACTCGCCGCTCTGCCTGTCCTTATAGGAGGACTTGGTAGCGACCTGGAACGTCGTGAAGCTGCGGTCGTTGGAGGTGCGAACTTCTGCGTTGTCGCCGAGGAAGCCGATGAGGTTGACTTTGTTCTGATACATGATCGTGTCTCCGTTTGTTGAATTTCCCGAACTTGATCGGGTCACGAAAAAGCGAGCGGGCCATGCTCCCAAGTGCCAAGCGGCGCATTTCCGGAAGGTTCGGAAAATGTTTTTCGCGTTCGTTGCAAAAAGATTTTCTGAAAGCCGGAAAAGCAGAGACGCGCCGTGCCGCAGAATCGGGATCCCCGGCCACGCGGTCGTTGCGTGGTGGGGTGATGGGGCGCATGAAAAGCCCCGACGCGGTGACCGATCAAAAGGCGGGATACAAAACGGAAGACACATGCCAGAGCAAAGTTCTCATCTGCATCCTGGCTGCCGAAGTTCACTGCCATCGCAGCGACGTTTGTGCTACCAAAGACTCCGCCAGCACAGCGCAGTCCACCAGTACCGTTGCGTCTCGGCAGACTCGTGTTCGCCTGCTCCACCATGCAAGCGGATAGGTGAAAGAAAGCAGCCGGGTTGGTAGCAAGAGCGGCCATAGCGAAGTCTTTTGGAAATCCGGGGCAATCCTCTAGCTGAACGCCTGGTCCGCGCGGAAGCGCACGATGGTTAGTCCGAGAGGGTTAACGGCCAACTCGTTGTTCTTCACCACTTCACGGAAGACATAGGTGACGCTGGCCGTCCATCGCTCCCGCTTGAGTTCGGTATGATCTGCCGGGTTCGTATACACCTTCTCAAACTCGATGCGGGCCGAATAGGGTGACACCCGGAGGTCGTCAAGGACGATGCTCTTTACTTCAACATCGACATATGGAAGGCTGCTGTCCTTGACGTAGTTCTGAATGGTGCTGTTTTTGCGTTCCTCATCAATCACGGCCCGCTGCACGTCGCTGTTGAGAAAGTAAAGAGCACTGGTCTGGTCGCGCTCGATGGTGAAGCGATTGCGGCTGAAATAGAGTTCCGCCCAGCGGGTGAGGTAATACTTGTTCTCCGCTTCCTGCGGACGGTACTGGAAATTGCGATAGTCGATCGCTTCTGCGCGGCCCACGTCATTGATGCGAACAATCATCGGATGCATGGAAGCAAGAGCCTTCTGGCTTTTGTAAGTCAGCGCGCCCAGCATCAAACACACCGCAGCGAGCACGAGGATGGTGACCTTCAAATAGGTGTTCATCACCAACGGTTCGCCGTACTGTTCGAGATACCGTTCCGCCGCGCGCGTGATCTCTGGAGCTGCCTTCGTTTCAACGCTCATATTGATGTCTCCTTGATCGGTGCTACACCATCGCACGAATTGCCATTGCCAACATGCCCAGTCCGCCGCCACCACCCCCGCCGCTTCCGAACAAGCTGTGCGACATGGATGGGATTTTGAAGAGGATGTAGACGTTGACCAGCACCAGCAGAATCAGCAACGGCAAGGTCTGGACGATCAGTGCCGGGTCCGAAACACTCTGGCCAAGCTGCACGTAATAGTTGGTCAGCACATGGGACAGAACATTCATTGCAGCCGCGGCGATCACTTTGTAAAAGCTGAAGCCAAGATACGTTTTCAGCCATCCCCAGAACAGCCAATCGAGTTTGTCGAAGACAAGGAACGGAATAAAGAGCGGGCCCAGCAATCCGATGATGGTGGACGCAACCGCGCCATAGGCGAGGATTGCGGAAACGACCGCGGCGAGGACCGCCAAGAGAAACTGCATGACGAAGTACACAATGGCGTAGTACGGGGACATCATGCTGGAGAGCATCGATGGGCCGGTTTTGGAAGAGGCCGAATGGATCTCGTTCAGCATGGAAGCCGACCCATCGGCGCCGATCAGGTTCACCAGATTGGCGGTGCCGCCATCGATAAGACCTTTCAGGGAGAAGCCGAGTCCGGGGATGGAGCTGTCGTAGTAGTTCACCATCACGTAGGCAAAGGTGAGCAGCATGAAGAGGTTCAAGAACCTCCCCATGCTGAACCCCTGACCGCCATGAGCAGAGGCCAGGGACTCCTGCACGCCAAACCACACCAGCATGATCGTCGCCAGCGCGAGGACGATGTGCGTGCCCATTGCGGTAATCGAAGGCGCTGCCGTCGCTGCAAGCGACTGGCACGCCTGGGCGATATAGTCGAAGAGTCCCGTACCCATGTTCGATACCTCGTGTTTACTCAATAGGCTTGGGTGAGCAGGTTGGCCGCGCCGCTACTGGTCGTGGCGACGTTTGCGTTGTAGTAGTTCTGGTATCCGGCAGAGTCTCGGAATGTGGACTTCATCGCATCTTGCTGCTGCTTCTGCACCACCATCTGTTGCAAGGCAGCATTCGCGTTGATCTGGTTCGCGTCCTGCATCGTCCGGAGCTGAAGCAGAAGCGCGCGGTTGATGCGCTGCAACACGGCCATCTCCGTTTCTTGCGAGGGGTCGGCTGTATTCGTTGCATTTTCGAGAGCGGTAATATCTGCCTGCCGCGCGGTCTGATTGGCCTTGATCGTCCCGATAGTCTGGAGTTCGGTAGCGGCCACGGAATCACCCAGGTCGACGGTTGCGCCCTGCGCGGCAAGCTGCTGCTGCCCGGCGAAGGTGCCAATGCTTGCGGTGGGAATCGTGGCCGTCAACGGTGGAAGGCTGGCAAGTTGGATCGAAGAGGCCGCGGCGGTGCCGGTATTGGAAGAGTTCACCCATGACGTGCCGGAGCCGTTGCCGTAGTGATTGGCAATTTGCTGCGTCATCATCAGGTCTGTTTGAGGAGAAAGAAATCGCCCGTAAAGCATCTGCGGCGCAACCATCATCTGGTGATAGAGGTTGTACTGCTGGACGATCTGGTTATAGGTCTGAAGAGCGGTGCTGGCGATCTTCACGGTGTTGGTGAAAATCTGTTGGCCGTTTTCGATCTGCTGCATCTGGTTGCTGATGGACTGTTCTTCGTGCTCGATTTGGACGACCGCATGGCCAGATTGCGTGGGATCGAACACAATTCCGGAGCCGAACTGTGCGTGCGCAGCGACCGGCCACATTGCGGCCAGACTCATCGACAGAAGCGCAATGATGATCTTTCTCATGGGGGAACCTCCAGTGGCGGTGAACGGTTTGTGTCGTACAGCGCAGCCGTGCTATTGCTGCGCTGCAAGAATCTGGCGCTGAATATCCGCTAGGTGATCGGCCTGCGGTTTGCATCTTGCATCCTGGGCTTTCTTTTTCGCTTCAAGGTCGGCCATCTGAGCTGCGGTGAGCTTCTCTCCGGTCAGCATCCGCTCAGCTCCCGAAGCCGTCGTGTCGGGACAGTCCTTTTGATACGCAGCGTTTGCAGCATCGTACTGCGCCTGCAACTGCTGCACCTTATGCGCTTTGCTTTCGCAGCCGGCAACGGTGAGCATGGACAGAAGCATCAGGATTCGGAATCGCATGGAGTCTCCTTAGAAGGTCTGTGGGATGGTGTGGTTGGTGTAAGCAGGTAGCAACATATCCTGGGTGAAGTAAACCTTGATCCGATGTCCCTCTCGAATGGTGATCGTGGGTGGTATCTGCATGAAGCGATCAAGGATCGTGGTCGCCGATTGCGAGACGCTTGCCGCAGCCCCGGTGGTGAATGCCTGGGAGCCGCTGGTCGAGATAGTGCCGCCACCCTCCTCGATCTCGCCAGCGCCGGCGACAATACCCAGAGCAATGGACGTGCCGAAGATCTGGAGATAGTGATTGTTGACCTTGTCTTTCGCGCCTTCCTCGCCGATCTGGTCCAGGCCGTGGAACTGATCAAGGTCCACGCTGTAGCCGTCGGGCATGATGAGACGATGGAAGACAACGGCCATGCGTCTTTGCTGGCCGAGACCCGCGGCCCCGATTTTCTTTGCTTCACCGAGAACAATCGTCCCGTCGGGAATGAGGACGTGCTGCCGATCATGCGAGTAGAGGGGATTCGAGACGAGAACCTTGACTGGGCCTACAGCGTCGCCATCCAGGCGATTCATCAGAATGGTGTCAAGGATGGTCCCCTCATACACGAGATAGGGCTGCCCCGTGGCCGAATCAATATTTGCCTCGACAGGGCGCTTGTAACCTTCGGCAGCCTCCGGTTGTTCCCCTGCGGGGCGCGGCGCTACTAAACTGCTATCCGCCTGCCGCTGATTTGCCGGAGTCATCTGCACTGTTGCCTGTTGCTGCGACGGGCTCCGCTGCTGCGGCTGATCTGGAGAGCGAGCGTACACAAGATTGGAAGCGAAACGCGAATCGTCGGCCCGTTCGCGCTCTTTAGCGGCGAGCTGCTGCATCTGTTGCTGTTCGGGCGTAAGCTGGGGCTGGCCGTTGCCTGGTTGTCCATAACCAGGCTGCGCTTGTGGGCAGGGCTGGCCTGGCACACAAGGGGCAGCGACGCCAGTCGGCCCATAGGCCGCGGCTGCAGCCCGTTGCGCGGGCGTCGCAGCCGTGAGCGCAGGATCATTCCCACCCATAGCAGCGGCAGCCGCCTGCTGTTGTTCTTTTTGACGCTCTGCCTGAAGCTGGTTCTTCAAGTCTTGCACGTTGTTGTCGGTATTGTCCTGGAGCATCGGTTGCGGCGGCTGGCCCTTGGCCGCTTGTTGCGGCGGCGTCTTCTTGCCGGAAGAACTGAAGAACGCAGCCACGATCACCAGCAATGCCGCGCCGAGATATACGAAGGTCTTGAGGTTCTTTTGGAGAACCCCCTTCGGCTGCTCTTTTGTGTGCCGCAACTCCGGCTCGGAGGGAGGCTGTGTTTGGGGAGCAAAGTCGTTTTCGGCCATTGGAGTTACCCCTTCCGCGTGAAGTCCATCCGTTTTTTTCCTAACTCGACATAACCCGAATCCATGACCTTGGGAATGATGTAAGTGTTGTCACGCAACTCGTAGTTCACAAGATTCGGTTTGCCGTCCCGCATCTCGTAAATCGAAAACTTCTCTGGGGCCGTGGTCTTGATGTACGTGAATTTGTCGTCGTGATAGATCGACTGAATATCGAAGGGCGCCTCATCAGCCTTGAACGTATAGTCGAATTTGAGTTGCAGCGGATAGGTGCTCTTGTACTCGTCTACAGCCTGCGCAACATGCGACTGGAGAGCGGCAAGCTGTTCCCTGGACTGCTCCAGTTGCGCGGCCGGAACGAACTGCGCCGGGCCGCTGGCCGCCACAATGGAAGAATGGTCGGCTGGCTCGATAATCACCTTAAGGTCGGGATTGTCAGCGGTCGCCGAAATGTCCTGCAAGGTGAAGCTGTAGATGTTGCCCTTGTCGGTGATGAGATTGAGATTCGAACTGATACCTTGCTTCGCCGGATGCACAAAGCAGAAATTGCCGACCACATCCACAATCCAAAAATCCTTGTCGCCAGTGGCCGCTTCCATGATCTTTTCCGTGGGCGGAACTTCGATGAGCGTTGTGTACTTGACCTTCGCCCGGATGGGTACGATGTCCGCCGAGTGATACTGCACCGTGCGGGCCGACGCATCCTGTGCGACGGCCACAGTTGATGGAAGGGCCAGGGCGAGCCAGGCGATCGTGATTGGAATGCGCTTCATGGGGGAGACTCCTTTAGTGAGTGGTGTTGGTAGCGGCGAGCGTGCGAGGCCGGAAGGGATGGTCCTGGGCCAGACGGCGTAGGCCCTCGGCAATGCCGAAACGTTCGAAATACTCGCGTTTTTTCACGTTGTCGCGGGCGTTATTGGTCGCTGCCCAGTGCGAAACTGAATCGACGTTCAACTGGACTTTTTTGGAACTCTGAGCTTTGCGGATAAGCATCTGGCCGGGCGGCACAAGCCCCGCAATCAACTCCAGTTCCGTATCGTTCAAATGAAACGCTTCACGGTACACATCGCGGTCCATCTCAGGATTTGCGAGAAAGATTTTCGTCGGGCAGCTTTCCGCGACGATCTGCAACATGCCCGACTCTTGCAGTTCTTTAAGGGACTGCGTAGCGAGGATCATGGCGGCGTTTAGTTTCCTCCACGTTTTTTGCGCCTGGACAACATAGTTGCGGATGGTCTCGTTGCGGATGAACAACCATGCTTCGTCCAGCAGAAACATCTTGAACGTGGCAAGATTCTTGGGGTCGGCAATTTCGTTGCTGGCACGATGTAAGACGTAAAACAGCAATGGCTCAAGCACGTCGGGCACGTCGCCCCATCCGGCAAAGTTGAATGTCTGAAAACGGCTGAAGGAAAGCGTGTCTTCTGGGTTATCGAAGAGAAAGCCGTACTGACCGGCGCGCGTCCAGCGATGCAGGCGCTCTTTCAACTCACCAATGATGTTGGCGAAATTCGAGACGGTGCGCTGGTCCGGCTCCAGCACGTACATGCGCTCAATGCCATCCCACAGCTTCCGCTCCTCCTTGAAGTCGAGCCGATAACGCTGGCCGTTCCCCTCGATCAACACGCGAAAGAAGCTGAAGAGAAACTGCAGGTTCTCTTTTGTAGGCGCAAGCGAGAATGGGTTTATAGTGAAGTCGCGGGTCTCCTGGCCGACGTTTAGGTAGCTGCCGCCGAAGATCGAAGTAAGTGACTGGAAGCTACCCCCGATGTCGAAGATGAATGTCAGAGGTGCGTATTTCTGGGCATTCTGCAACAAGAAACTGCACAGGTAACTTTTCCCGGAGCCGGTCATTCCAAGAATCAATGTGTGTGGGACTTCGCCGTTATGCAGGTTGAGGAAGTACGGCGTAGCGTTATCAGTTTCAAGTACGGCCAGGTACTCGGCGCCGAGATGGGCATTACGTTTTTCACCTGCGAGGATCGTGAAGAGAAACGACAGGTCGGCATAGTTTGAATTCAGCAGGTACAGTCTGCGAAGGTTGGTCGCATAACCACCGGGCACAGTGGCGAAATAGGCATTGAGCTGGTTGTACGTTTCGACAAAGAGATTGCCGTCCGCGTTGGTGAATACGCCGGTGAACTCGCCGATGAGCTGGTCCGTCTCGCGCTTCGTCGGCGCATACACAACGATGGTCAGCGAAAAGTCGCCCAGTGATTGCCCGTCGCCCAGGGCACGCAGGCAATCGCCAAGATTCTCGATGTCGGCCTGCTTCGACTCGTCTACCAGCACATCCCGTGGATTCGTCTTCGTGGGGTCGTTGCCCATCTGCGAGATGAAGCCGGTCTTCGACATATTGAAATGGCGGCGGCGCTTGTTCACTTCCTTGCGCGCCTTGTCCGCGGAGAGCGGCATCCACTCCGTAACGACGTAGAAGCTGGCGGGGATCTTCAGTAAGGCATCGAGCACCAGGGGCCGGGTTTCAGTGATGGCTTCTTTCATCGTTAGTATGCGGACGACATGATCGCCGACGCGGAGGTGATCGCGTTCGGCTTCGATGTTGGAGTTGACTACCTGATAGTCGAGAAACTGCGTGGATTGCGGCTTGCCTGCGATGCGCCATTCGTCGTAGTTGAGCAACCTACGGAAGAATCGAAACTGCCCCTGCTGGTCCAGCACTTCGATCTGCATGAAGTCGGCGAGCTGCCGGCTCAACGCCTGCACCTTCTGGTCGAGCCTGCCAAGCGCATCTTCGATCTGCGAACGCAGCAGCGTCTTCATGCTGTTCGAGGTGAACTGTGTCCTCAGCTCAGCAATGGCCCCGGCTGGATCGCGGAAGAGCCGGGCGAAGGCTGCGCCGACACCGCTCTTCGAGCGTGGGCCTTCAAGAACGATGGCGTAGAAGATTTCGACCTGGTAGAGATGATCGCGCTTGGCTTCAAAGAATTGCCGCCGTTGATCGATGGCGGCCTCGACTACCGGATCGTCGTAGCTGGCAAACGGAATCTCAGGCCGGTTTGATTTGAAAAGATATTGATAGACATGGAAGCCGGGGCCGAACGCTTTGAGAGCAGCTTCCAACCGTTTGACGGCGTACTCCTGTTCTGCATGGTCAAGACTCTCGTAGTCCACACCGGGGACACGCAGCACCATGCCCACATCGCCGCTCTTGGTGAGAAAGGCGGTCTCGTTCCAGAAGCCATACAGGTTGATATGGTCGTTGAGGGCCGCGCTCTCCTTCCACGGTTTGATGACCTTATCCAGACGCAGCATCAGCGCACCTCCACGCGGGGAACCTGTTGCTTGGCCGCGTCGTAGCGCAGTTTGTATTTCTCGGACCTGGCGATGATGCGTAGAAAGGCGGGATCGCTGTTCGTCGCCCAGTAACCGAAGGCAAAACCGCCCGCAAAGACAGCGAAACCGGCGAGAAGCGAATTGAAGATGTTGAATGCGCCCACGGCGCCAACGCAAACGAAGTAAAACAGCGTGCGCTCGACGCCCAGATAGGTGAGCGGCTTATGCAGGCTTTTGAAGATCCGATTTGTACGGACTGTCGGTTTCGATGGCTCTGGCATAAGCCCCCACCCTGGGTTACAATCTGAGCGTTTGGCTGCTTTCGGAAGCGAGCGCACTTACACACCCCACAGCCAGGTCAGAACGTTTACGGCCATAACGGCGATACCGGAACCGGCTGCTACCCCCGCCAAAGTTTTTTTCGCGCCCGGCTCACCGTGCGCGAACGCGTATCCGCCAATGACAATCGCTACCAGACTTGCCACCTTGGCAATGGTTCCGGTGAACAGCGTTTGAATGGCGGTAAAGCCGGTATCGAAGGGGGTTCCGCCGCTCTGAGCATGGGCGGCAAGGGGAACCATGAATAGAAGTGAGACGAGGGTGACGGTTGAGCCTGCCCATCTTGGTTTGCGGATGAGCGAGGTAGTTTTGGCGAAGTGGATTCGGGAGAAGTGGGACATAGGCACCTCACACGGCTCGAAGAACCGCGATTCTGATGCGAAGCTAGCGCTACTGATTTTCTATGTCCAATACCAATTTGGCCGTTGATTATTCATTCTGCGCATAGTGTGATCGCGTGCTCGTGATAAGTGCTTCACAAACATTGGTGAGAGAAAGATAAGAAGCACAATTTGGCGTCACTATGCAGAATGCAGATAGTATCCGGCGAATTTTGTATTCGACGCCGGACGCGATTTGGTTCATGGTGAAGCTGGCTGTAAGTTCGTTGTCACAGACGAAGCCCACATCGCCGTTGAGGTGCCTACATGAGCGAGGTATTCCTGACCGAATTCGAGGTTTCCCGAAAGACGAAAATCAGCCTGGCCACCCTGCGCCGCTGGCGTTTGGAAAGCCGGGGGCCACGTTATCGCAAGTTCGGCTCGCTAGTCCGGTATGGGGAAGATGATCTCGATGATTGGATGAATGCGCAGCCCGTCGGCGGCGATGCGCCGCCGCGCATTCAGCCTGGAGCGGTAGCGCCGGCTCGTACGCTGCTGCGCAGGTCGGGATGAAGAGCGCGAAGCAGTCTTCAGAGGATTCCGATCTCATCCGCACTTCCATTGACCTGCCTCGCGATCTTCACCATCGGGTCCACGAGGCCGCCGCCCGCAAGGGCTGTACTGCCCGCGAGTTGATCTTTGCCGAAATTGAGCGAGGTCATCGAGGAAATCGAAAAGACACAGCCCCGGCGGCGACTCAGCCTCGATCCGCCGTTAATCCGCCGTGCTGGGCGGATCATCCGTACCAGGGATGGCGACATGGGGATGTTTTGAAATAGCTCAGCAACTCCAGTGTGAAAAAACCTGACTCAATTTCGAGCGCCAAGCCTTCGCCTATTGTGGTGACGATGTATACTACCAATAGTGCGAATATGCCTTCTACTTTGCAACGATCGACGCGCAAAATCAAGCGGAGCTTCAGCATTTCTCTGGAGTCCGACGCCTTCATTCGCAAGTCCCAAAAAGAGCGTAAGAGCCGTTCTGAATCGGAGGCCCTGGACGAGCTGCTGCGGGAGTTGATGATCTTGCGGCAACAGGGACGTATCGAAGACGCTTACACGGACTACTACGATTCGCTGACCGAATCCGAGGTGGATGAACAGCGTGCCTGGGGAGCTTTTGCCGAAACTCAGCTTTCCGAAGGAGTGCGCTGAACATGGCTGCTACGCAAAGATTTCCATTGCGCGGTGAAATTTGGTGGACGAACTTCCATACCGATCCACCGGACAAAGGCCGCAGGCCGGTCATCATCGTCTCGCCGGATTCTCGCAACCGGCACGAAAGGGCGACCACGGTGCTGGTCATTCCTTTGTCTACTTCCATCCATAAACTCGGTCCGGCGCATATGCTCCTGCGGGCCGGGGAAACCGGCCTGCGGGCTGATAGCGCCGCGCAGGCAGATAACATCGCCGTCGTACTGCGCGATCATCTGCGGGAGCCCGAAGCCGGACAACGGGCTTTGTCGAACACCAAAATCTGCAAGCTGGCCGCTCTGGTAAAGACAGCGATGGGCTGCCCTGAGTCGACTCCTGCCGCTTTGCAAGGGCGGGAATAAGCATCCCGGAGGTTTCCGATGGCGATTCCGGTCAAGGTTGATATGAATCGGCCTGCTACTCATCTTTCCCCGCTTCCACGGGTCGATATCTGCTGGACCCAGCAGGAGCTTGTGAGTCTCGCCAAGCTGCTCTCCCGCCGTCCTCGACCACCCACGGTCCTTCTCGTCCGTGCGATGAAGGAGGCAGCATGAGCCTGTTCCGGCGCGAAAACATCTGGTGGTACGAGTTCTGGTTTGCCGGGCGGCGCATCCGCGAGTCCAGCAAATCCGAGTCGAAGACGGTGGCGCGGAACGCGGAGCAGAAGCGGCGCCGCGAACTTGAAGAGGGTTACAACAACTTCACCGACACCCGCAAAGAGCGTGTCCGCACCATGAGCGCTATTGCGGATGAGTTCTTCGAGGAATACAAGCTGCGGCTTCCCCAATCGTCGACCTTCGCGGACTATGCCCTCCGCCATATCAAGCGCGTGGTCGGCGACAAGATGCTTGTGGACATGAACGATACGGCGGTGATCCGCTATCAAAATGACCGGTTGACCGAAGGCGCCTCTCCCAAGACCGTAAACGACGAGGTTGGTTTCCTGCTGCGCATCATGGGCGACCCCGGCGATCTGCTGCGCGTGCGGTTGAGGAAGAAGAGAAAACTCAAGTTGAAGGTCCGGAACGAGATCGGCAAGGCATTCAGCGTAGAAGAAAGAGAGCGAATGCTTACCGAAGCCGCGAAGGCGCGTTCCCCGCACATCTTCCTGGCGCTGACCATGGCCCTGAACGCGGGAATGCGCGACGCCGAGATCAGGAACCTTACCTGGGCGCAGATCCACTTCGACAAGAAGTATCTGGCAGTCGGGCGCAGCAAAACCGAGGCCGGAGAGGGCCGCACGATTCCGCTGAACTCCGCGCTGTTTCCCGTGCTGCGCGAATACCTCGTCTGGTACAAGGAACGGTTCGGCGCGGCCAAGCCCGAGTGGTATGTCTTTCCCTTCGGCAAGCCGACGCCCAGCGATCCCACCAAGCCGGTCACAACGCTCAAAACGGCCTGGAACAACATCCGCAAAAACGCCAAGGTGACCGGGCGTTTCCACGACAACCGGCACACCTTGGTCACCGATCTGGCCGAGAGCGGCGCGGGCGACGAGACCATCATGGATATCGCCGGCCATGTCTCGAAGCGGATGCTCCGCCACTATAGCCACATCCGCATGGAGGCCAAGCGCCGGGCGCTCGAATCGATCCTTGAGAACCGGGCTCCGTCCGAAGAGCAGAACGGGAATGGACGGCCCGCCTCGGAGGTGCAGGAAGGGCAAACCAAGGGGTACCCACAAAAGTCCCCACATGGGTTCGAAAACGGGGGAAATGGAACAGGCAGGGGGCAGGCGGAGGCAAAGGACGAAAATGCCCTCGCCGCCGGCGATGCCGAGGAGCATTGCTCAGAAATACCTACAAATGCGCAGCATTTTGATGTGGAGTACCCACAAAAGTCCCCACAATCGGGTATTTCTGAGGATCATCGGGGGGTTCGGAAGGCTCGTAAGTCTAAGATTCTAATTGGCTCCTCAGGTAGGACTCGAACCTACAACCCTTCGGTTAACAGCCGAATGCTCTGCCATTGAGCTACTGAGGAGTGTCGCGCGTTGAATTCTCCATAACCAAAATAACAGAGAGAGCCGGGTG
>Ga0224528_1000475_pt1 | contig 30713 bp, 21 predicted proteins | sample CBST25metaG_2_FD_179888 | JGI IMG/M metagenome (GOLD analysis project Ga0224528, IMG submission 179888) | Peat soil microbial communities from Stordalen Mire, Sweden - C.B.S.T25 | ecosystem: Environmental > Terrestrial > Soil > Wetlands > Peat | place: Sweden: Norrbotten County, Stordalen Mire...
TCCCTTCTGTGAAGTTGATCCGCCAAGTATCCGCTAAATGTTATGTTGCGCACAAAGTCCGTTCCGTCCAGTAAATACGCATCTGTCCCAAGCCAACGCAACATAACTTACGGCGCAACATAAGTGGTCTTATGTTGCGCGCAGCATAATCACACGAACTTTTGCACAAGTCCACTCGGCGCACTATGACGACCGCGACCGTTCGCGAGACGGAAGCCGAAGCCGTGGCCTTCATCGTGGGCCAGGCTATCGGCCTTGAGATGGGACGGGCGTCGAGTGACTACATTCAGATGTACGCAGGAAACGCGGCGCTTTTGGCCGAAAGCCTTGAAGTTATTCAGCGCACCTCTGCGGTGATTCTCGACGCCATCACCGGGGAATCAGCCACCTCGCGGAATGCGCCTTCGGTATCTTCGCCGGAGGCGCAGGACGCAATCGCGGAGGTGGCGTAATGCAGACCATCCTTCGCATCCTTGAGCGGGCCGGTGGATACCGGCCCGCGCTCTACCTCAAGATCGAGAATCCGCCCTACATGGCTTTGGTAATCGAAGCCACGCCGGAGCCGGGGCCGCTAAACCTGCCTTCGATTTCCGCTGCGCATTACGGAGAGCAGAACGGCGACCTGATGCGCGACCCGGAGATGTGCTTCGAGTTGTCGAAGCCGCCGCTGTGCGGTTTGGGATTGTCAGCATTCTATTTCAGAAATGATTACCTTGGCGTCGAGCAGTATTCGCGCTATCGGGACGGGGGAAACTACGTTTGTCTTCCCGGCCTCTACGAGCAACACGAGAAGTTCGCGCGGCAGTGGGACAGCAATCTCCGCGCACAGGGTTTTCTCGAAGCCTTTACGGACCAGTCGATTCGCGGCTAGTCCGCTCCTGCGGAGCGGACTAGCCCGATGTGTCTCCGCTCCGTACGCCTTCACTTTTCAACCGCTCGAAAGGAGCTTACTCAAATGGAAACGACTGTTATCAATGCAACCGAATACCGCGACCTTCCGCTGTCGCTGCTCACCGAATCAAAGTCCAACCCGCGCCGCGTGTTTGACGGGACGGCGCTCAATGAACTTGCAGCCAGCATACGCAGCCAGGGCATACTGTCGCCCTTGCTGGTTCGCCCTCTGACCGAGAACGGCTTCGAGATCGTAGCCGGAGCGCGGCGTTACCGCGCTGCGCAGATGGCCGAATCTGCCACCGTGCCGGTGCGCATCGTTCATCTGTCCGATGCCGAAGTGATCGAAGCGCAGTTAGTCGAAAACCTGATTCGCGCCGAAATTCATCCGATGGAGGAGGCTGAAGGGTTCGCGCGGCTTTTGGCGTTGGCTGAACCGAAATACAACATCGAACAGATCAGCGCACGGGTGGGCAAATTGCCCGTGTTCGTCGCCTCTCGCCTCAAGTTGGTTGACCTTGTACCCGCAGCAGTCGATGCTTTCTACGCCAACGAGATCGGCGTTGGCCATGCGCTGCTCTTGGCGAAGTTGCCCGCCGACCAGCAGCAACAGGCGCTTTCGGCCTGTTTCAAGGAAGTCTACAACGGAGAACACAAACCTGCGCGGATTCTCTTGCCGGTGCGCAATCTGCAATTCTGGATTGAATCGAATGTGTTGCTTGAATTGAAAGACGCGCCCTTTGACAAGCGCGATACGCAGCTTGTGCCCACGGCGGGCAGTTGCGCCGACTGCCCCAAGCGCACCGGACATAACAAACTGCTTTTCTCGGACGACCTCGGCAGACAGGGTGACCGATGCACCGATCCGAAGTGCTACCAATCGAAAATTGCGGCGCACGTGGCAAAGACCGTTGCCGCGAAGCCCGAGCTTGTGCAGATCAGCACCGCCTACGGTACGCAGAAAGAAGGCAGCCCCGTATTGCCGCGCAACAAGTACACCGCCATCCGCGACGACAAGCCGAAGTCCAACGACGAGGCCAAGCGCCCGGAGTTCAAGGTGTGCAAGTTCACCACCGACGCCATCGTCACCGAAGGCAGCGACATCGGCACGATGCACAAAGTCTGCGCCAATCCCGCTTGCCCCATCCATCATCCGAAGAAGGCAAACAGCGCGGGCGCAAGCGATGCGCAGTTCAAGGCCGAACAGGAGAAGCGGCGCAGGGAGGAAGCTATTGCCAACGCAACCGGCTTGCGCGTTCTCTCTGCAATCGGCGCGACGGTCCCGGTACGGCTGATGAAACGCGACCTCTTGTTTCTTGCCGAACGCATGGTCAACCTGCTGGACGAGAACCGCGCCGCGATTCTTGCCAAGCAGCACGGAATCAAGAAGGCCAAGGACAACGATTCCATCGGCAAGCTGTTCACGGCTTTTCTTCGCCGCGCCGACGAGGGCACGTTGGGCCGCGCCGTGGTCGAAGCAGTCATTTTGCTTACGGCCTCGCGCGGCAATGCTTATCAGGTTTTGCGCGATGCGGCCACAGCCTACAAGGTCGATACCGATGCGATTGCCGCCAAGGTCAAGCAGGAGTTCGCGGCGAAAGAGAAGGCCAAGACGGCAACGAAGCCAGCGCCGAAGGCACCCGTCAAGGCACAGCCGAAGACCGCGAAAAAGTCGGTAGCGGCATAACGATCGATCCAACCGGAACATTCTGCGGAGCCAGTACGATCGGCTCCGCATTTTTATATTTACCCTGCCCGTCTTTCCCGCCCTCTTGCGATGCTCCTGCCATCGGGCAGGAGCGACAGCATGTACCCACCCGACGTGCAGCGCCGCCGGCGAACCGGCGGTCGAAAAACGCGGTACCCGCGACTTGGCCGTCGCCAGCAGAGAATTCGGCGCGGGAGTGAGTCGCGTTCGCATCAGGTGTTCTGTGGATCGACGCTCTCGATAGTCGTAGTCTCATAGCGCCATCGCCTTGCCATTACGCGGGCTGACGACGGTAAAAACATCTGGCGTCCCCTGGCGCGTGCCATGCCACCAGTTGCCGGAAACAGCACCGCAAGAGATTCCCTTGAACGTGGCGACTTCATTGATGTGCGTGTGCCCCTGCAAGACAGCCAACACGTTATGTCCATCGAACAGAGGTTGTGCTCATAGCGGGCGTTGCCAAGAGGGCAGAGCCGGTCTCAGGTAATTCTCAGTGTGAATGCGATTGAAGACGACTGAATACGCCTTTAACTATCGCGGGAGTGATCGCGGCGAGGAACTGGGCAAACTCGCATACGACTCCTTTCAGTGTCGATGGTGAGTGCTTCTGTAAACAAATCAATTGGAATGTGTCGAGAACATCTTGAACTACCTCTCGGGTCGTCAATGGTTTTAGTCCATTGGAACTGCTCTCTGCATGTACTTGGAAAGTTTTGGCGGCAGTTGGCAACAGCACCATGTAGAGAAGCTTGCGCTCAGTTTCGTCACCACGAAAATCGTGGCCCCAGGGATGGTTTCTTGTAACCTGATTGGTACTGGTGGTGTTTCGAGTAATGACAAAGTAGTCGTTGTTCGACCCGGCAGGGAGTTCAGCGACAAAAATTTTCTCCCTGCTTTCAAGCAGTTCGTTTGATCCGACTTCCAACAGAATCTTGCCATTATAAGGATCATCTATCACAAGTGCCGGCTGCCACTCTGAACTCCGTCGACTGACTCTGTTGTATGCTGCCTGCACCGGCTCAGAAATAGTTCGTCTGACGGGGGCGAACCAGGGCATGTCCTTCAAGATATCAAGTTCCTTTTCACTCGCAACACCGTACCGCACGGATGCCACCATGACGTTTGCGAACTGTGATACTCGTGATGCTATTTTTGTGAGAACGCGCGTCCGCCCACGCACGTCAAGATTTCGCCAAGATTCCGTCATTTCAGCCGCGTCAACCAGATCCGAAACGCTTTCGATGAAGAACTGCTGAACAGGCTGTTCAGCATCTCGCTCTGCTGCCGGTCTGCCGAGCGTTGGAATATGGACCTCTGCCTGCGGTCGCGCTTCCACGTTCGATTGATGAATTTGAGCACGCATTGAAGCGGACGTGGGAGGCTGAAGGTACGGTTCTTCGGAAACGACACTTGCATTCGTCTGGTCGCGAAGGATGCGCTTGAGATCGCTGACCCGCTGTCGTGAAGCTCTCCAACTGCTCGGCGTCGCAGAGCAAACGACATTGCTTCCGCTCGGCAAACGATAAATCACATGGCGCCGCTTGCGAAGGAAAACCGCTCCGGATTTGTCGAGCAATCTAGCGAATTCCTTTTCGTGCCTGTCCATAAATGCCAATTTCCCCCAATCCGCATCTTGGGCTCGAACTTCCTTGCCGAAAAGCTAAGTGGAGAGAGCAACATGTCTTGCTTTCTCTTCAATTTAACTCAAAAAAACGAGGGAACTTCCGCATCTTGTGCCATGAACCAAAGCGGTAGGGAGATCCGTTCTCTAAATGTCCGCTTTTCTAAAGCGGCCCTTTATCCTCCTGCAACATGCAACCTCAATTCGCGCACCATAGTCAGAGTCCTTGACATGCTGCGGATGTACGCCGCAAGCTGCTTGGGGTTCCCTGATCCACACAGTTCGAAACAGAGTATCTTGCCCTCGGTAAAAGGTGCGTACTTGTAAGATGCCTTGACTTCCTCGCGTCCTTGCTGTGCGTAGGCCATTTCAGAGCAGGCCCATGTCAGCAACTCCAGCGCACGAAAGCCAACAGGGGCACGCTCCAGGGTGAAGCTGACAGAAAAGCCCTCGGCCTGCTGGGTATCCTTCTCGCCACAAAACGTGAAGACCCCGGGCACAAGGTCCATTGCTGTTACGAGGTCGATCATGGATGGATCATCGTGGCGCATAAGGCATCCCATAAATTATGTTGTCGGCACCGGCGGCCTCAAGCAGACCTGGGAGTCAAAGACCGTCGGTGTCGTTGGGCGGCCCTTCTCCAGAACCGCCCATCCCTTGCATGTGTTTTGACTTCTCACATGCGAACTTCCTGTCCGCTGCCTGCGTCACCGGAACAGTGGGCGGGGCCACCACCACCTGATTCTGCCCGTCATGCTTGGCCTTATATAAAGCCTTGTCGGCCGCCAGGAGTAGATTTTGAGGCGTAGTGACCGATCCGTCTGGCTGGGATATTGCAGTAACAACACCAACGCTTGCGGTCACGGACACCCATTCGTCGGCGTTCTTCCTGGCACGAAAACGCAATGCCTCAACTGCGGCGCGCACCTTTTCGGCGGTTCTGGCCGCGCCGGCATGATCGGTGCCGGGAAGAATGATCGCCATCTCGTCCCCACCCCAGCGGCAGACAACATCGGAAGCGCGCACGGTGTCGCTGATGGCGGAAGCCACAGTAGTCAAACACTCATCCCCTAACGGGTGCCCGTACTGGTCATTCAACAACTTGAAGTGATCAAGATCGAGCAACAGCAGCGAGAGCTGCGATTCATCGCGGACAGCGCGCTTCCATTCCCTTCTGAGAGCCTGGTCGAAGGCGCGGCGATTCCAGAGCCCGGTGAGAGCGTCCGTCATGGCCAGGGCGGACAGTTTCTCCTCCAACACCTTGCGGCCGGTGATGTCCCGCATGGACAAAACGTAGACGCGGGGCTCGCCGCTCACCGGATCGCGCACGCACCGGGCATTAATGCTGGTCCAGACCGGGGTTTGGTCTTTCTTCAGCAGCCGCACTCTCACGTGGGAATAGGCAGCGCCATTTTCTGCCGCGACCGCGCCAATATCATCGAGAACCGAAATGTCTTCGGAGAATACGAGCTCGTCGAAATCTCTGCCGATCATCTCGCCGGGGTCCCGGTTGAGAATGTCGAGAGCAGAAGGGGATACGTAGCGAATCGCATGATCCGCACCAACGCTGCACAGAATATCGGCGCAGTTCTCTGCCAGGAACTTGTAATCGATCTCGACCGCGCCGCTCGGCTCGTGTTGGTCTTCGGGAGGAATCAATTCAACTCCTCGAACGAGGCCAGGGAGAAAATGTTTGCGGTGCGCCCCCGCAAACAACCCTTGAAACCCGTGGTCGGGGAGTTCGAAAAGCCGATAGCACACGGCCCCCGTGACCTTTAGCCGCGAAGCCTGGACATACGTCACAGGCTCCCCGACCCGAAGGTAAGGGAGATCACACGCCTTGCGGCGTGCCTTTGTGCTATTCAGGGTTTCGACGCCCCGGGGCGGCGCGTATCCGCCCTGAAGCCATCATATCTTCGTTTTGCGGTCTTTTGGTAGGGGAAGGGCCTATTTTTCTCCTACTTGTCATCTCGGAGGAAGGAACCACTTTGACGCAATCGGCGAAGGAATTGGCTGGACACTGCCATTGGCTGATCTCTGCGGGAGTCAATTCCTCCAGATTCAAATGCTGGCGCTCATGCTCCGCGTGATGCTGCTGTGGCGCGTGCCTGGCGGTCCAGTTCAATGCGGACCTGTGGACGGGAGCTGAGATAGTCAATCAGGATGTAGGTATTGAACAACACCGGCGTGGGCCTTACTGGAACAGGAGTGTCCATAGCGATAGCGGCCAAAACAACGTCTGGCAGCGAGTGCTAGTTCTGCGGAGGGGGTTGCTGTTGCGCCTGTCGGCGCTGCTGTATCTCTTGCATGAGCTGCTGCGGAGTGTGCGGTCGGGCATCTGTGCCGGGATTCACGTCAGGGGGTGAAGGTTCATCGTCGGCATCGGCATTTTCTTTTCTGGCATTGGCCTGAACGCTTTTTATGGCCGCCGGGGCGGGTCCGGTGGGACGTGTGCTGAGCACGATCTGTCGGGGAGTTCCTTGGCCTTGGTCACCGATCAAAATGACGTTGTAGCTGGAGCCTTCGAGAAGTTGGAAGAGCACATCGCACGCCTGTCCGGGGCCATAGACTCCGAAGACCCGCTCGTCAGCGCCCATTCCTTCCACACGGGAACCGGTGGCCGTGGCCACATCCTGAAGAATCTGTTGCAGGCTGGAGTTCTGGGCGTCGATGCGCAGTCCGTTGCCGTTCCAGACGACCGAGGCCTGGACAGGCTTCTGGTTGGCAGGCCACTGCGGAGCTTCGGGGACTGGAGGCGTGGCCGGAGCAGGTGCTGCTTGCGGAGCCTGAGTCTGCGGATGGGCTGTGCTGAAGCGCTCATGCGAATGAAGCTGCTTGTGTGGGGGGGTGGTTGCAGACGTCTGCGCCACAGGCTCCAGCGGACCACAGAACATTGCGGCGAGAATCACGAACTGGAGCAACACGCGCGCGGAAGGCAACTCCAGCAGAAACGGCGATTTGAACGGAAAGATTGTACACATGTAAGTGAACTCCCAGCCCAGCGCTGACGCCCGGATGCGGTATTTCGTGGCCACTCTCCTGGCCCGATTTACGATGAGCGAACGTATACAGCGCGGAGAGTCCGCGTCGGCGACTTCTATTGTTTCTTGCTATCCTTGTTTTCGGTAGCGACGGCTTTTTCAAGAAACTCCTTCGGTGTGATTGTCTGTGAAGCATCCTGAAGTTGCGACTGCATCCATTCGAGCATCTTTCCGTTGGCGCTGACCTTCTCGCCGTACTCTTTGACGTCATGGTATTCGACGATCTGTGCAGTCCCTGACGCTGCGGTTTCGATCTGCTTGCGTACACTCTCAGGCACGGCCTGGTTGAAGAGATTCTCCTGTAAGCGGAAAGGCCGGCCTTCCAATTGCGGTATCCATTGCACCGGGTCAAGCAGCACAACCTTTGCCAGAAACTCAGGCTTCAGGTAATTGGCTCTTTCGTTCTCCGGTATTTGCGGCGATTTGGCCAACCAGTCGGACCAGTCTCCCCAGGGGTCCATTACGTCCACAGCTTTAATCCGCGGATCAACTGCCACCGAAAGAATTGCGATGGTTCCACCGGAACCCTGCCCAAAGATGCCGACGTGACCAATATCGAGGTCATCGCGCGTCGCAAGGTAGTTGAGGACCATCTGCACGTCATGCACTGAGGTGCCAAGCGACTCCTGAAGCTCGCTGACAAACCACTCCTTCATGGGACGGTCGTGGTAGCGATGTCCTGTAAGCGCCGAGACAAAGCCAACCGCTGCAAACCCGTGCTTTACCACGTTTTGGCACCAAGCATCATTACGAAACTTGTCGGTATCGGACGGATAGCCATAGAGGAAGAGAACCACGGGAGGTTTGACTGCGCCTTTCGGGCGGATGATGTAGAGATCGATCGGATCGCCTGGCCGCCATTGCACACTCAGCAGTTCGCGAGTAAACATGGGCAGGGTGTCTTTTTCGCCAACCAACGGCGGAAGCGCGTGAACGCTGTTTCCCGCGAGAGGAAGGACACCCCAGTGTTCAACGGTCTCTAGCGGGATTGACACTGATGCGGTCTTTGGCACTGCCGTTGTGTTGCCCGCGGCCATCGTATTTTCAGATGCCGCCTGCTGACTCCATGAAATCGATGCAACGCAGGGAGAAAGGAGCAAAGCTGAAACAATCGTAAGCCTGAAATTGGTTTTCCGCAGTCTATTCATAGAACCGGATCTCCGACATCATGGATCACTGTCTCGCCGAACGGACGAATGACGAAGCGAATGCATGAGCGGGGCTGGTTTGCGCTTCCGCTCACGCGTTTTCTGTTTGTGTTACTTTTCTTTCAGCACAGTGATCGAGTTGTCTAGGCCACTGATGTAGACCTTTTCCGTCGTAGGATTGGCCGCAACGAAAATGCCTGATACCGGAAGAGTCGACGAAACAGTATTTGTCTTGCCGTCAATCACGGAGACCGTTTTGCTCTGAATGTTGGTGACGAACGCGAGATTTGTTCCAAAATCGACATCGACCCCATAGGGAATTTCCCCAACGGCGACCTTTGACAAAATGTTGCCGGATTTGTCAAGGACGGCGACGGCGGACAGGCCGATGGTGTTATCGGTGACGAAGACATTGCCACTGACCCAGTTGACAGCAACGCCCGCGCTGGCGCTTCCAGTCGTTGCAGTGGCTGTAATAGTGTTGTTGTTTCCATCAATGACGTCTGCTGTTCCATTGGACAAGGCAACATACACTTGGTTCGTGAATGGACTCACCGCAATTCCAACAGGATAATTGGCAACAGGGATCTGCGCGCTGACTTCTTTTGCGCCGGCGCGGATCACATCGACGACATTATCGCTTGCATTCGTGACATACACGGTTCCGCTAATGGGGTTCACCGCAATACCAAGAAGGCCTATCCCCGTCGTATTTGTCACGGGAATGATTGCTTTGACTTTATTCGACCATCCATAGATTAAGGCGACCTCACAGTGCTGCACACCGCTATCATCGGTATAGCACCCTGCCACGTAGACGAGGTCTCGCACTACATCCACTGCGACAGCCTGGCCGATTGGCGGAATGGTGATAGATCCGACCACGGTGTCCGACTTGCCGTCAATGATAGACAGTGAGTCTGAAGAGTTATCACCGGATGGAATTGCGACATAAATGTGATTGGTAAAGAAGTTGACGGCCAACCCCTCTGGTTGGCCGGAAAGGGTGATGGTTCCCTTGACAGATTGCGCGTAGGCAACAAAACCAGCGGAGATTGCAAGCACCGCGACAACAACTGTTTTTGCAAATCTGGTAAGCATTGGGAAATCTCCATTTGAGGTTGATAATCTACTGCGGTTACGCAATCGGCGTGCAACTCCGGTTGCAGAGGAAACGCATTATTGAATCGTCACGGTCAGCGGAGCCGTTGCGGTCACCGTGCCGCCCGACGGCGTCGTTCCGGTCCCGGTAAGAGTGATGGTTTGAGTGCCGGTGGCTGCGGTTGTAAGACCGCTCGATCCCCCGCACGATGTGACCGCAAGCGCTCCAAGGCCAAACGCGAGCAAAGCGCATAGACTCCATATGGCGCTGGCTCTCGCAACCCGCCTACGCGCAAAGAGAAGGAACAATCCGGCCAGCGCGCCTGGGATGAGCAAACCTGCCAGGCGAAGGCTGGACTTCTCCGCTGACAGAGCGCCTACAACCGTGGCCGCCGTGGTGTTGATGGTAATGGTTCCCAGTGCCGGGTTTTCGCTAGGGTTTCCCCCGGTTTGGTTTCCTGGAAAGATGTAGGTTGCAGGACTGATCGTGCAGGACACATTGGCTGGAAGTTGTCCGCAACTCAGCGTAACGGTTCCCTGGTATAAGTTCGAAGGAGTGATGGTGACGATCGATTGAGCGCTCTGCCCGCGCGCAATGGTGAGCGAGGAGGGATTGGTGGTTATGGTATAGCCCCCTGGGGGCAGGATGGTCAGCGTGCCATTCACAAACTGGAAGGCATAGTTTGGCGAGGACAGGGGCAGCGCTGCCAGTATGCCCTGGGTGATGACGATGGGATACGTGCCCGCCGGTGAGGCGCTAGTTGCCGTTGTCGTTAGCACGGGAAGGCCGGTAATCACGCTTGGGATATCGCTATCGCCGTTCTGGAAGCCCACTCCATAATTCGCCGAGGCTGGGAACAGATAGGTAAGAGTTGGGTTGGCAGCGCCGTATTCTCGTGTGAAGCTGTTGGCCAGAACAATTAGCGTCGCCGGATTGACGGTGTGAGTCTGCGTAACGAAAGGGGCGGCACCGTAATCGGAGTTTCCTGACTGGGAGGCGGTAATCGTGACGGTTCCTGTGCCCGTCGCTTCATAATATGCGGTACCAACGGTTGGATTGGTGACAATTACAGATCCGGAATTGTAGAAGTTCCCGGCGCCAGTCACGGTCAGAGTTATGGGCAGACCCGACGATGCCTTTGCCGCCAAGACGACTTGGTCTCCGTAGGTCATCACGGTCGGCAACGCGGCAAAGGTGATGGTCTGCGGGGCAATGGTTACGTTCAGCGTCCCTTGGTGAAAAGCGGCAAATGTGTAGTTGGATGCAATTGTCGACGGCAGGGCAAGCGTACCAATCGCAACAGAGATTGGATAACTTCCGGGCGAAGGAGTTGTCCCGGTGACTGTTGACGTATATGCTGCGCTGCCAGTTACCAAAGCCTGGGTATCACCGTTGACAAAGCCGGTGATGGATGGCGCTGGGAATTGTGCCGTGTTGATTGTCGTTCCATAAGGAAGCGTCACGGTGGGCGCGGTCACCGTCAGTGCCACGGGAACCACCTGGAAGGTTTGCGTCACCGCCTGCGCCGGCGCATAAACTGCATTGCCGGGCTGGCTGGTTATTATGCTCACCAGCCCCGCTCCGGTGACAGCCAAGGTCACTGGTCCAGTCGCTGTAGTAGTCGCCGATCCGCCAAAGTTCGCGGGCCCGGTCACGGTATAGGTGACGGCCAAACCCGAGTTGGCGATCGCGTCCAGCGCGATGGAGGAGGTACCGTAGGTCACATTGGGAAGCGGTGAGAACGAGATCGCCTGGGCCGTTCTCGAAAGCAATGTCAGAGTTCCATTGACCAAATTGAATGTGTAGTTCGGGTTATTCGGAATTGTTGCATTGGCCGCCAGCGTGCCCTGCGTAATGGTGATGGAGTAGTTGCCTGGAGCAGATGCCGAGGTCGCGGTCGTACTCAGCGACGGCGCTCCCGTTGTAGCGGTCGCCTGCGAATCGCCGGGCACGAAGCCGGTAATCCCGTAAGTAAGAGTGGTTGGGACCGTAGTTTGACTGAAGCTGGTCGCCGCTACGGTAAGCACCGCCGGGGCAACCGCAAAGCTTCTGCTCACAGAGGTGGCAGTTGCGTAATCGGCATTGCCTGGCTGACTCGCCGTTACAGTGACCGGTCCCGCTCCGCTTACGGTCATCGTTACCGCTCCAATCGCGGTAGTGGTCGCCAAACCGCCGAAGTTCGCAGGTCCGGTAACGGTGTAGGTGACGGCCAGACCGGAGTTGCTAGTCGCATTCAATGTGATAAGTGACGCACCGTAAATCACATTGGGAAGCGGTTGCGTAAACGTAATCGCCTGGGCCAGGCCACCAGTGACGGTGAGCGTTCCATTATTGAAGGCCGTAAACGTGTAGTTTGGATAGCCGGGAATCGTTGCATTCGCTGTCAGGCCGCCCTGCGTGATGGTGATCGGATACGCTACTCCCGCGGGCGATGTTTGCGTAGCCGTTGTCGTCACCGAAGGTACTCCGGAGATGGCCATGACCTGCGTGTCGCCATTCACAAAGGGGGCGATGGAATAGGTGAGGGACGGATTCGGCTGTCCATATTGCCGCGATTGGCTGTTTGCAGTCACAGTCAAGCCGGCCGGGGTTGCCGTGAAGCTTTCCGTGGCAGAACCCGCTGTGTAGTTCGCGTTGCCGGCCTGGTTCGCCGTTACGCTCACAGGCCCAGCCCCGGTGATGGTCATGGAGGCCGGAGAGGTCGAACTGCTGAGGCTTGCTGGTCCCGTCACCGCCAGAGTCACTGGGTTGCTGGAGTTAGGCGTGTCCGACGTTGCGCTCACGGTGATCGGAGATGTCCCATAGATTACGTTGCTGGGAAGCGACCCGAACAAGATCGTCTGAGTAGCCTGGTCTACGGTGAAGCTCTGCGAAACAGAAGCCGCCGCGTAGATTGGGTCGCCCTGCACGTAGTTCGTGATCGCGGTTCCCGCCACGCTGGCCGTCACTGTCACCGTTCCCACGCCAGTCACGGTTAGTGTGGAATTGCTCAGCGTGGCTGGCCCGGTTACGCTGTAAGTAACCGGGTTACCCGAGTTTGGTGTGGATGTCACGATCGCATCCAGCGTAATGGGGATTACGCCGTAGGTCACAGGAGTAGTAAACGCAGGGAAGTCGATGGTCTGGGGCGTTGCGGGCGTGACCTCCCATAGAAGAGTACCGGTCTCTCCGTCAACGTGCGCGGTCAGAAGGTAAAGATTGTCCAGCGCATCGAAGGCAATGGGATTTGGCTGGTAAAGGACAGCGCTGATGGCTGGCCCGCCGCCGCCTGTGGAAGCGCGCGATGTTGCGTTCGGCGCCTCCACCCCAGCGACACTCGATATGTATCCGGCTTCGTCCACCTTGCGCACGGTGCTGTCGCCAAAGTCCGCGACATACACATTGCCGGTCGAGTCAATTCTTAAATAGATGGGGTTGTTGAATTGCGCCCTCAGGGCGGGTCCTCCGTCGCCGCAAGGAGCCGTGGAGCAAGTGGCGGCGGAGCCGGCAATCAAATAAATGTATCCCGGCTGGGGACCAGTCTGTTCCGGGGGCAAGGACACGGTGCTGAGCAGCGGAGGCGCTTCTCCGTCCGTGGTTCCCGCGTAGATCAGGCGAACCGTCGGGTCAATGCCCCCGACGTCGCCATTGTCAAGCACGTACAGGTTGCCTGCGCTGTCGATATCGATTGAAGATATTCCGCCAAAGAGAGCATCGGCCATTGAGCCGCCGTCGCCGCAGGCCCCGTCGCTTTGGCAATACTGTTCCGAAGTACCGCCCGGCGCGCCCGCAGGCGTGTAGATATAGCCCCGTTGCGGGGAGGGAAACCCTGCAAGGGACAGCAGTAGCGGAACCTGGACTCCCGTGGTAAGATTGTTGACGTTGTAGACTACGCGGACCACGTTGTCGCAGGCGTCCGCAATGTAAACATTGCCCGCAGTGTCCGCTTTCGCATCCTGCGGACAATTGAGCGGCGTGCCCGTCGCCAACACCGGCTGGCTGAGATCGTAGCTGCCGTCGGATTCATTGAAAGGCTGCCCGGCCACGGTGGTCACGATTCGAGTGGCGTAGCTCACTTCGCGAACGACAAATGCTCCACCATCGCTGACATACAAGTTGTCGGATGAGTCGAAAAACATGCTCACAATATTGTTAAAGGATGCCTGAGCGAGGGTCGAGCCGTCGCCGCAAGTTCCAGTTGTGCATTGTGCGTTGGCGGACAGCTGATAGATGTAGCCGGCCTGCGGAGCGCCGGAGACAACGGCTGTCAGCACCGGAGGAACCGGTGTCTGGCCACCATAGATCATATACATCGCGAATCGCCCGGTAGACCCCGGGTAAAACGTCAGATAAATATTGCCCTTGCTATCGACCGCAAACTTGCCCGCATTCGTAGGCAAACCAGCCGAGATTGCAGCAGCGCCATTGTCGGGGCCGGTCCCATTCCCCGCGACGATAGAAATCGCGCCGGGGATCAGGCCGGAGGGAGAGTCCTGCGCATGGCCTGAAGAGATGCCGGCCATGAAGAGGCAGGCAAGCAACAAGAGGACTGATGCCAAACGGTCAAGACGTCTGCTGAGGAAATTGCCGGAGACTGAAGAATTCATGGGCCTTCCATAGAGAGAAGATTTTCGGAGCGAAGATTTTCGCGGGCGGTTGAAAGCAACTGCCTCACTCGACCTGCGGTTCAGGGAGGCGGTGCGGCGGGCGGTCCGAAAGCCGCCCACCGTACACGATTGTTCAACAAGTACAGCAGGACTTAGTGGTTCGTGCTCTGAGTTGTTCCAGGGACAGTGGGACTCGAGGTGAAGGGACCCTCAATCGCACCGCCTACGTCGCCGCCGTACTCCGTGTTATGGTTTGTGGAGTCCTGGCCACCCAACGTCAGGTAGGGCAGGTAGTGGGAAGTAGGAAGTGTGCAATGGACATGGGTCTGCACAGGACCGTCGTCGGGTCCTACCGTTTGAGGTGAAGTGGGTGTGGGGAGGGTTATGCCGCTCGGGGTGAAGTGCGCGCGGTATACGTCCAACCCTTTGTCATCGGCAGTACCGCCAGACGGATCGCAGACCGGACTGAAGGGAACAAAATCGGGAATATATTCATCGACATAAGTGTCAGCCGCATTAACCAACGCTTGCGCGTTGGCCAGACCGGTGCTGTCGGTGACAATGCGATACTCTGACCATGCGGCATAGTCGCCGTTGCGGAGGTTCGGGAAGGATGTGCCGCCCGGCTTCGCGCAGCTATAAACACCGCTGGTCAGAGTGCAGGAAGGCAGAGCTATAGGAGCAGTGCCGGTGGAAGCCGAACCGATCGGATCGTAACCATTGAGGGTGACGTATCCGTAGGCAGAGTTTACCCCGGTCGACTCATAGCTGAAGAAGGCATAGCCGACCTGGTTTGTCAGCCCCGTATAGCCCGTCGCGGTGCCCTGCACAGCTTTGACCACATCTCCTGTGCCGACGGCGCGGTACCGGGCAGCTCCCGCTGTGCCGCAGGTTACCGAGGTGCCCGGGGCGCTCCCCGCAGGCCAGCCGTGTTCCTGATCGTACGGTCCAGTGGTGGTAGTCCAGAACAGGGAGTATTCCGTGGTGTTCATGGTTCCGCTAAGGGGCTCACGCAGGATCGGGTCGAGATATCCCGAGGTGACGCCATCCAGAAGACTACCCTGGCAGGGCGAACCGCCTGAAGGTGTTGAGCCGCTGAAGAGGATACCTGCATTGGCGGTGGTGATGTTCTTGGCGGTGGTAAGACTGCTGTTGACCAGGAAGACGATCGGCGCAGCGCCGATCGGAACGGTGACGAACGGAACCACACTTGAACCGCTGATGGGATCGTTGCCGCTGATGCTGAAGGAGATGGGATGCGCCACTGCCGGATTAGTAGTGAAGTGGCTGGTAATTGGGTTGCCGGTGACATACTGGCCCGAGGGGTTTGTTGGCGTCGTACCATAGCCAAGATTGGTTTGGTAAGTGCCGGAGCCGTGGTTCAGGGTGCGGTTGGTGGCGAAGAGCGCATCCTCGGGCCGGATGTCGGTGTTGGCTGCCGTGAACTTGGCGCTATTCAGGGCTGTGACGATCGCCGAAGGCGGTATCTGATCGGCGGTGTTGTCATACCAGAAAAGCGGGTAGTTCGCCGCGACGGCCGGCAGCGTAGTGCTGATGAACTGGAGTTCAGCGCGCGGAACCGCCTGGAAAGCGCGAACGCCAACGGTGGAATCGACACTCAAAAAGGCCCAGACTTTATACACTGCGCTCGTGCCGGTGCCGGTCTGGTTCCAGACAACCCAGAGGTTGCCGGCCTCCGGCGCGATGTCGTAGGTAGTGCCGCTGTAGGTATTGTTGCGCTGGTCGTAGACATACGCATAGCAACTGGTGCTACCGGTTGTTGGTTTGCCACTGCCATTATCGGCGCAGGTACCGTCCTTCAAGGTGTAGTGCCCATATGCAGTGGGTGTACCAGTTTGTGCGAGTTGATAAGCGGCCACGGCGAAGGGACCGAATTGCGCGGACGACCCAGCCGTGAGCACCTGGATATTGACAGTTTGTGCGGATAGAACTGACGCGAGCGCGACTGTTACCACGAGCGCCAAGACTCCGGTGATTCCTTTCGTAAATTTCATGATGACATCTCCATTTCGGTGTAACAGCGCTGAAGTTGCTCCCGCTTGAAGAGGGGAGTGAATTCACGTAACGGCGTCACAGTTTGTTTTAGCTGCTTCGCTGATCGGTGAATGTTGGAAGCTAACAACGCATATTCCATATACGCGAGATGAGCAGTTGTCGTAATGAGGCTGCTGGAAATGCCCTGGGACCTGACCATGTGCCTCGCCATGCCGGTTCCTCTGTGCTGAATGAGAAAGTAGCCCCGAATAAGCCATGCAATCATTAAATTGAGATGAACTTCACGTCAATTACAGTTGAAATAATTGAAGGTAAACAGTTGGTTAATCTGAGAGAGATGAAGCATTTTTCTGACGGGTATATAAAAGAGGCGCGATGCATCTGGTCAATCCACGCGAGAAATCCAAGGCGGCGCTCGATAGCATGTTCGCCGCCAAATACCCATGGTTACTGCGATGGGCGATGCACTTTGTGCAAAATGACCGCGCTGCCGCAGAGGACTTGGTCCAAGATACTTTTTTGCGGATTCTTAGCCTTCACGATGAAGTATCAAATCTGGATGACATCAAACCACTGCTCTACACGCATTTGCGATTTGCATTTCTGACCGAACGCCGACGTGGGTTGAGCCAAACTTTTCTTGGCTTGGGGGCCGTCGATTTCGATACGTTTGCAATCACTTTGCGCACATCTGTATCAACGTCATTCAATCAAGTTGAAGCGCAGAATGAACTACGCAAGATTCTTGCCTTCCTACTATGGAGAAGGCGCTCCGCGAAGTTTGCAAGTCTCTTTCTTCTCCGCTTCTTTCATGGATTCTCTCCCGAGGAAATTGCTTCCATTTGCTTGGTCTCAAGGCACTCTGTTGATCTCTCCTTGGGATATGCCCGGGAAGAATTGAAGACATATCTTGTGAACCCTTCCAAACTTCACGTGCTGCGCCGCGGGTCTGCGCCAGAGTACAAACCTCTCAAAATCGCAGTTCCTTCTTGCGATTTCGCAAATGATCTTTTGCAAAGTATTTTCAGCTCTTCGTGCGGCACTTGCCCTAGCAACGCGGTTTTTGAACGTCACTATCACACTCTCAATCTGCGACCTTTGGAAAGCAATCTGTTGGCGCATATCGTGAGCTGTAAAGTGTGCCTGTGCAAAGTCACGCGGTTCTGTGGAGCGCCGCCGCCGCCCACTCGTTCGATGGAGGACTCTTTGAAACCAACCCGCCGCACGGAAAAGTTAAAGCGGCCTGACTCATCGGAGAAAGATGCCTTTGCGCGAATCTTCGCCGGCGCGCAAGAAAGAATGCGGGAGATATTCGAGCATCGCCCCTCGGGGCTAGTCATCGCGTTGAACGCCGAGGTTGTTGCGGTGCGAAACATCGGCTCCCCTCGCGCAATTCTCAAGGTGGAAACCCGTTCGGTCGAAACGCTCGACATGATCGAGATATTCAGCGAGCAAGGCATGTTGATGCTCGCGCTCGAAATCCTCCAACGTCCTCCACAAGCGCCGCCGGAACTGAGACGCGACATTGCGCTGAGCGACGACAGGACATTGACAGTGGTTGTCAGCTTTACAGCCGAAGGAGCATTGATTGAAGCTACGTACCTCGATCCGCATTTCGTTACTGCTTCAAATGAGAACGAGGAGGCTGAGGACCTGTACTCCGTTGCAATGTTCGAAACAAGCGACGTCAAAGCAGAAAGTGAAGGACAGGATAATGGTATTGTCGCAGGAGCCGCACAACCATCCTTGGTGCAGTCGTGGTGGAGCCGTCTAGTCAAGCAACTGGTCTCGTCGCTGTGGGCAAGACCGCTTGTGCCTATTTCCGCCGCCGTTTTGTTTTTTGCCTGCTCCACTTTGTTGTGGGTCGCAGCAAATCATCAAAGAGAGCAGTTCCGCGCTTCGAATCTTCTCAATGAAAGCGTGAGTTCGGAAAGAAGCCAGCGCATCGCGCATGGTCCAGGAGCTGTCCACCAGCGAGTCGCAATTCATATTGCTGGGCGTGCATTGCAACGTGACATCTATCGCGACATCGATGGCCGCCGTCGTCCAAAAGCACAGCCTATTGATAATGATGAGCGTGTGCTGAGAGCGAAACTGGAAGATGCTGGCCTCGACTGGAATGATCCGCTGTCGTCTGCCAGCTTCCAATCCTGGCATGATCACGCGATTGGCGAGCGCGACCATGTTGAGAAGGCAGGAAATAACCTGCTGACTGTCACCACAACGGCATCTGCGGGTCCAGTACTCAGCGAATCGTTGACAGTTCGGATGAGCGATCTTCATCCTGTAGCGAGAACCATGCGTTTCCGTGACCAGGGCAATATTGAAATTGCTGAGCTTTCCTATGACGTAGTGCCTTGGGGACCGGTGAGTGAGAGTTGGTTCGAGCCGGCGGTCGGTCCATTAGGTTCTATCGATCCTCCCCATCCTCTGATCCCGCTATTGCCCGGTTCAGCACGCCTGAGCGAAGCAGACATTGATATTGCGAGATTGGATGTATTGCTCGCACTGCAAGAACTGCAAGCTGATACAGAGAGGTTGCAAATTTCTCAAATTGCGGGCGGGATCGCAGTAACGGGTATTGTTGACAGTGAAACCCGCAAACGGGAAATTGTTAATCGACTACGAATGATCCCGAATGTTACGGCAAACATCCTGAGTTATCGGGACCTTGAATCGAAGCTGGGGAGCGTCTCCGGCATAACCGCGGTCAGGGCAATGTCGGTGGTGGCTGGAGAAAGTCCGCTGGATAGCTACTGTGAAGCCCAGCGGGTGCTGCGAGACCGCTGCCAGCAACTTGCTTTCCTGTTCCTGAGTTCATCGGCAACTCTGGTCCGTGAAAATAGTCGCCTCGGCGATCTACAGCACCTATATCCTTCCACCAAACCTTTGACACCAGCAGCGCGTGTCCTGTTAAACGAACTCATGCGCCAACACATCAATCATCTCACTATCGCGGCCAGGGAGCAGGAAGAGATATTCCCAGCATTGGGCATCGTGCGCCTGCGCGATGCGAATACCACCGCAAACTATACGGCTGATATGAGTGATGTTATGCAACGCAATCTGCTTCTCACAAAAGAGCTTGTCTATGCGGGGGATGAACACTCAAGATCCGCACCAATAATCCTTCACGATTTGGCAGTGTCCGCCAGGGATGTACGCACTGCTGTCTCCCGCATACCCGTACCTACTGCGGATCGCGCAGTAATTTTATCCAGCACTTTAACGCCCCATCACGACTAGGCAGGGACATGACAATGTATGCACTATTCAGGAAGCGCCTCGACGCAGTTTTGCCTTTGTTTCTCTTCATTCTTGTCGCAATTTCCAGTCACGCGCAGAATGCCAGATTCGTTGGTCAAGTTACCGATCAGCAAAACGCAGCCATAGGTCACGCCGCAATTGAAATCACCAACCAGGACACCGGGGTGCAGTTGCACACGGAAACCGATGCGTCGGGATCGTATACCGTTCCCTACCTCACGGCAGGCCACTACCGGGTCGTTGTAGAAGCGCCAGGGTTCAACGTGTCTGCCCATGATGTTTCTCTCAGTATGGGTCAAGCATTCGTCTTCAACGTGCAACTCACAGTGGGTGGAGCGCAATCCACCGTCACTGTTGAGGGTGGTTCCGCATCGGTCACAGAATTGAATACGGAGAATGCCGAGGTCAGCGGAACGATCACCGGCAAAGAGGTCGAGGGAATTCAACTCAATGGCAGAAATTTCACGCAGCTTATGGCCTTGGCTCCCGGTGTCAGCAACCAGACGCAGCAGGATGAAGCTCGTGTCGGTATGGCTGGCAGCGTTGCTTATTCCGTCAATGGTGGCCGCACGGAATACAACAGCTTTCAAGTGGATGGTTCGGAAACCTTGAATGTGGGTATCAACAAGGATCACAGCACTCTGATCGTTACGCCCAGCATTGACGCCATTCAGGAGATTAAGGTGCTGACCTCGAACTACGGAGCGCAGTATCCAAGCACCGGCAACGGTACGACCATCGTCACGACCAAATCGGGCACGGACCAATATCACGGCAGCATTTACGAATTCTTCCGCAATGAAGACTTCAACGCTAAAGGCTACTTCGATATCGGCAACAATGCGCCGCTCTATCGCCGCAATGACTTTGGCGGCACGATTGGCGGCCCGCTTTCTATTCCGCATCTCTACGATGCCAAGGGCAAAACGCACTTCTTCTTCTCTGAGGAGGCGCGCATTGAAAAAGACCCTTATGCGTACCGGCAGGCGGTTCCGTCACTGGCAGAGCGCGCCGGAGACTTCAGCGATGTCTGCCCGTTTGTCGCTAACGGTGAGGGCACTACGTTTTCCCGTGCTGTGTATCCAGACTGCCCGTCCGAAGGTGCAAGCTTAAGCACCTTTCCGAGCAACCGGCTGAACTACCCGACACAAGCCATATACATCAATCAGAACGCGGCCGCCCTGCTGGGTGCAGGAATTATTCCACTCCCAAACGCAACAAGCGGGTGCAACTCCACGGGCACGGCCTGCTACAACGGAGAAGTTTCTCTGCCAACTTACTGGCGGGAAGAGCTGTTCCGTATCGATCACGTCATCAATCCCAAATGGCAGGCGGGTTTCCGTTACATTCACGATGAATGGGACGAGACGGCGCCGGTTCCGCAGTATGCGACCACTCAGAACAGCTTCCCAACAATTCAAAACCGGTTTTATGCGCCGGGTACCAGCTACGTTGCACGCTTGACTGGAGCAATCTCACCCACTTTTCTGAATGAGTTTATAGCCAGCTACACGAATTCGCACATCACCTTGAAGGACGTCGCTGGTTCGGGCGTCGATCTGGCCCGTCCCTCTGCTCTAGATGATGCCTGCACTACATCCGGCACGCAATGCGGGATGACGACCATCTTCAACAATGGCAGTAAGGGAACCGATGGAGTGGCGAAGATGCCGGGGATTTCCATCGCAGGCAACAATGCCGAGTACGGCGGTTACGGATTCGCCGTCGATCCTGGCTACATGCCGTGGGAGCATAGCAACCCTACATACACCTTCGCCGACAATCTGACCAAAACCCTGGGAAGACACAACTTCCAATTCGGTGTGCAATGGGTCATTTTCCAGAGGAACCAGACGAATGGGCCGATTGGAGCTACGACCGGTGACACACAAGGTCTTCTGACCTTCAGCAATCTAAATGTCAGAAATACGGCAACAGGGAACGCTTTTGCAGATTTTCTTTATGACTCTCTCGGCGGAGGCACTGTCGGTGGCATCGGCAATATTGCAAGCTTTCAGCAGGACAGCGGGCAAAGCAAATACCGTCAGCGCTATCAGATCGTCGAGCCATATTTCCAGGATGATTGGAAAATGACGCCTCGGCTCACGGTCAATCTCGGCCTGCGTATGAGCCTATTCGGCACATTCCACGAACTGAACAACAACGCCTATAACTGGGAGCCGTCCGCGTTCAGCACAACAACGGCAAGCGGGATCACTGTCGATGGCGGCGGCGGCCTGAGGGTTTCGGGCACTGGCGCTGCGATTCCGATTTATCCGAGCAATACCACCACCCCCGATTCGCGGATTACTAACGGTATGGTCCAGTGCGGCGTGAACGGAAAGCCCTCCGGCTGCATGTCCGGCCATCTCTTCAATCCGGCGCCGCGGGTAGGCTTTGCCTGGGATCCAACTGGCAGCGGAAAGACGGTGCTGCGCGGCGGGTACGGAGTCTTCTTTGAGCATGGAACGGCGGACGAGGCCAACACCGGTTCTCTGGAAGGTGCAGCGCCTATCGTGCTCAGCATGACCCAGATTGACCCGGTCAATTGGGGCACCATCGGTGAGACATCTGCTACCGGAACCGCCTTTCCCATCAATGTCACTGCCATTCCCACCAAGGCGGTTTGGCCCTATGTACAGCAGTGGAGCGCCAGCATTGAGCATGAATTGCCTGGCAACGCACTCGCCACATTCGCGTATGTCGGCAGCAAGGGAACCCATCTCACTGCGGAACTGGAGACCAATCAATTGTCTCCAACCGGCAGCAACCCGTTTGGAGCGCACGAGCCTCTCGTAACCAAAGGTGCAAATACGGCAATCGCCGGTGGTTCCGCTTACGGCGATTGTGCAACAGTACCAGTATCGGGCATCTTTACACTAAAGAATGGGACAGTTGTTCAGCCAGGCGATGCAAGTTACAACAATCTGGTTGCCGCATGTTATGCCGCGATTGGATCCATAGCCACTTCATCGAGCATCTATGGTTTATCGCCCAATTCGTTGCGTACCTACGCTCCCGGAATCGGCGAGATCCACTCGCTTCAGAATGTTGCCAACTCCAGCTACAACGCTTTCCAGGCTACGCTCCGCAAGATACAAGGTCCGCTCACACTGGGCGTCGCGTACACTTACAGCCACTCGCTCGACAACGCCTCCGATCGATCGGATGCAACCTTCGTCAATTCCTTCAACCTGAAGGGAAACCGCGCCAGCTCCAACTTCGACCAGCGGCACCTGTTGCACGTCAGCTATATCTACGGTTTGCCGCTGCTGAAGTTCTTCGATACGTTTCTGCACGCGGTTGACGATGCCAACACGCAGGAGTCCCGTGCCTCCTGGCAGAATTCCAAAGTTGTGCAAGCCGTGCTGAATGGATGGCAGTTGAGCGGACTGACGATTTTCGAGACCGGCACCCCCTTCACCGTCGTCAACAACGGTTCCCCCACCGGCATCAGCGCCCTCGATAACGCGGGCGTTGCCAACGGCGTTGGATCGGGTTCCTATCCCGACCTCTCCGGCATTTCGGCTCATTCCCGCAAACCCACAGGTGGCAATAACAGCAAGAGCTTCGGTCCGCTGCTACTCAACCCCGCAGCCTTCGTCGCTTCGCGTGGACTGACTTTCGGTAATGCCGGACGCAACGACCTCAACAATCCACGGCGCTGGAACTCCGACATGGCCGTGCTGAAGCGTTTTCCGGTCTACAACCGAATGAACGCGGAGTTCCGCGCCGAGGCGTTCAACGTCTTCAACACCATGCAGTTCCGCATCTACGATCCGACGCTGGGCAATCAGGCGCAGAACGAAGTCAGCTGCTATGGGCCGGATGTTGCCTACTACAGTGCAGCCGGAGGCGGCGGAACGGACTGCTTGACCGGCAGTTCCTTCCTGCATCCGGTGGATGCCCACCGTCCGCGAACCATTCAGTTCGCGCTCAAATTGATGTTTTAGCGTGGAACGATGAATCGTGAGTTGGAGAGAGATATGTGGAAAGGAATCAGGAAGAGTATGAGGCCAAGCCATTCTGGCAAGACCGCCTACCTTGGAGGTAGGGGAATGAGTCGAGTTATTACTTCAGCGTTCACGCTGGCTGTCCTCGTGTTGTCGATCGGGATTGCGGGCTGCGGTTCCAGCAGCCAGAGCGTCATTGTGAATCCATCCGAGACACTTGCGAGTATGCCGACTCCGTCCACGCCGACCGCCGCCAACACTTACATTGGCACCGACAGTCTCAACGTGTGGTCGCTCAACCTAGATGACACAGCTAGCAGCTACAGTTACACCAATACCACGTCGTCGAGTACACCGGTAACGGGAACATTCACCAAATCAAACGGATTTCTCAACCTGGGAGAGTCGAGTGGGACTTCCCTTGGATATGCCCTGGAAGTGCAGAGCAGAATGGCTCTGCTCAGGCCCGGCGATGCAACGGCGGGTCTCGTACTGAGCGTCCCGCAGACCACTTGCTATCCCATCCCGTACCGGCTGCTATTCGACTACATCGCCATGGAAGCCGCGCCGAACGGGGGCACATTTCTGATCGATGGTTCCAACAGTTATGCCTCTGTCGTCCTGAACACCGATTCCACCGGCGCGGCATGGCAATTCCAGAACCTGCAAGGGAACCTGGTGTACGGCCCTAACGCCTTTACGGGAACTTGCGCTGTAGCAAACGGGCAGGCGACGGTGAATATCGGCGAAGGCCAGAGCTTGTTCAATGTTGCGAATAACGGCGGCGGCTTGCTTTCGGTTTCTCTAGGCAACGGCACTTCCAGTGTCACTACCAAGCTGGTTGCAATCGGACCTTCCGGCGTCTTTCTTACCCAGCAAAACATCACAGGTTCCTCAGGCGGAGCCGGCGCAGCCGGCGTGGCGGAACCGACTTCGGCCTTAACGACAACCAGCATCGCGGCTGGAAGTTATCTCGGCTTTCTGACTCAAGCTACAGGGGATTTATATGGGTCAACCTACCGCAATCCAGGATTTACCTCCCCTGTCTCCTTTGGTCCGACAACGCCTTCCGGCGCGACCATAATCGGCGGCGTATTCCCGGACGACGATGTCACCGAGACGCCGAACTCGGATACGACCATCACTCTCGGTAAGCAATCGAGCACCTACAACGGCCTCTATCCCAATGCCACCGTCACCATGCTCGACCCCAACCAGAACTGCACTACGGAGATAGATGGGGGCGTCACCGGACTTACCGTAGGCGTCAATGCCGATGGATACATCACCTGTACATATCCCGCCGTGGCTGTCGTCGGAAACCCGGAAGGTAAGTACGTCATTTTCCTCGATACCTTCAATTACACCGCCAACTCCGTATCTACGCAGATCGGAGCGCCCATGCAGATTTACCTTTTTCAGCAGTGATCCCGGTTTGTTGGAGCACAAGAAGGCTTCGCGATTTCATACGACAAGATGAAGGAGAGGAATCAGGATGAACGCAGGGAAGAATATATTGGCGGTGGTGCTTTTGTGCGCGAGCGTTGTGTTTGCGCAGGAGCCAGCCCCCGCAAAACACGCGAAGCCGAAGCCCAAGGCGCAAGAGAAGACGCAGGAGCAGATTCAGCTTGAGCAGACGAATCAACAACTGCTCGACAACATGCAGAAGATTCAGGCCCAGATGGACGAGATGCGGCAGCAGTTGCAGCAGGCGCGCACGGAAGCTGCTGACGCAAAGGCGCAGGCTGTCGAAGCCAGCCGCAAGGCGGATGGTCTTCAGCAGGCGAGCGGCCAGAATGCCGAGGCGGTCAACACACTCCAAGGCGCAGTAACCGACCTGAAAGGCAGCACTGCATCACTGGCGCAGACGATCCAGGACGACCAGAAGCAGACCAAGGCGGCCATCGAACATCCTGACATTTTGCACTACAAGGGCATCACGCTCTCGCCCGCGGGCAGCTTCACGGCGGCTGAGACTGTAGACCGCAATCACGCCACCGGCGGCGATATTCCAACGGCATGGACCTCGATTCCACTGACCGGCTCGGATATGGCGAAGGTCAGCGAGTTCTTCGGCACCGGCCGCCAGTCGCGCCTTGCGCTGCTGGCCGAGAGCAAAGGAGCGCACAATACCTTCCGCGGCTACTTCGAGATGGATTTCCTTGGCACGGGAACAAGCTCGAACAACAACCAGAGCAACAGCTATGTGATGCGTCAGCGCCAGATATGGGGACAATTGGAAACCACCAGCGGGTGGTCTTTCAGCGGCGGGCAGATGTGGTCGCTTGCAACGGAGTACAAAAGCGGCCTGACGCTGCGCACAGAAGCCACGCCGCAGTCCATCGATCCGAATTACGTGCCGGGCTTCGTTTGGGAACGCCAGTACGGATTCCGCATCACCAAGCAAGTCAATCCGCGCCTCTGGGCCGCCGTCTCGCTCGAAAATCCACAAACACTCGCGCCGGTCGTCAACGGAGATGTGACCGGCCTGCCACTGATCCTGTGGGCCAGCCCAGGCGCGAACGGCGGCAACTACAACGCCGCCGCAAATACATCGAATGGCTCGACGCCTGGCCTGATTACGACCTACTCGATGAACGCAGTTCCCGACTTCATCGCCAAAGTTGCCTATGAGCCAACCTGGGGCGGGCATTACGAACTCTTCGGCGTCTCGCGCTTATTCCGCGCGCGGCTCTATCCCAACGCAACCAAGGCGGAGATCGCGGCTGGAACGGCGACAAGCGCGGGCGCCTACAACGATACCGAAGCAGGCGGCGGCATCGGAGCCAGCGCGCGACGAGCTGTGCTGAACAAGCGGTTCGACCTCGGACTCAAAGGCTTGTGGGGCACGGGCATGGGCCGCTACGGAACCTCGACCATCGCCGACGTAACTGCGCGGCCCGATGGCAAGCTCTCGCCCTTGCACACTTGGTCGGCGCTTTCGACCGTCGAGTGGCACGCCACGCCGCGCTTCGATGTGTATGCCAACTACGGCGGCGATTACGTGAAGCGCACCAACTACACCAACCTGACAACGGGCAATCCGCTGGGCTACGGCGTCGGCACAATTAGCAGTTACACGAATGCTGGTTGCAATACCGAACCTGTGCCGACTGGAACAGGCGGCACAACCAACTATCCAACCACGCCAAGTTCCTGCTCTGCGACCAACCGCGACATCCAGGAGTTTACCGTGGGCTACTGGTATGACTTCTACAAAGGCGCACGCGGCCGATTCCGCCAGGGCATCCAGTACGGCTACGCGCAGCGTAAGACCTGGGCCGACTTGAACGGCCTTGCTCCCGAGGGCCTCGACAACATCTTTGAAACCTCTTTCCGCTACTACCTGCCGTAGTGCAAGGCTTCAGGTTGTCATTGCACTGCCTTGGGGCGTTGTGCACAGCGAAGGCTCTCGGCACAACACCCATTTTTCAAGTCTACAAATAACTTTCCTACTCATTCTCGAAACATAGGGTCACAGATCGAAAAGGAGAGTGTTGCTGGAATTGGAACCAGTGAGCGTGTCCGTTTCAAGAAGGCAGGCAATCTGTCCATGGCGTAAAGGCAATGACCGGGTACGCCCCTCTCGCCCTTGATGGCGCGACACACTTCTTCTCTTGATTGATTTTCGCCCTATCGGTGCTTGATCTGTTTCCGCCGCTTCTATGCCTTCGGGCGACATTGGGATTTCCCCAAGGCAGCCTTGTAGCCGGCCCGACACAAACGGAAGAAAGGTATCGCCATGTTTCTTGAGGGATTGAAACTCGCACTGGGACTTGTGACCGGATTGGGCCTCTTCGCGGGAATCCTCGGCTTCGTAATCATAGGTCCAGAACTATTCGCACATTGGCGAAAGAAACACCGACGTCGGCTGTGGGAGACAAAAGCTTGCGCGTTGCGGCGCGCAATGCCACGCTTCCGCGAGCGTGCAGTATTTCAATTCTCCTACCGCACTAACGACTGGATATCGACCCCCGACAAGTCCGAACATCTGCAATAGAAACTCGCAGTGGGACGGGGTGCTAAAAATCACTGTTTGCTACTGGAGGTCAAGCATGATGCCAGAGTGGAATGCCCTGCATGTAAAGCACAACCACAAGAAAGCAGCCTCAATATTCCTGGTTGCACACGGTGTCGATCATTACGTCCCGCTCTATGCAGAGCAATCGGTTTGATCGAACCGTTGCAGGGTCATCGCCTCCAGAAAACTTCTTAGCCACGAAAATGAATCTTCACGAACCATGATCGAACAAGGAAGGAACCTCCCCCCATGACAAATAATCCCAGCGTACCCAAGCCCCGGTTTGAGCACTTCCATGTATGCGTCCAATGTGGCGGCACTTTCCACAGAGAAGAGTTCGGAGCCAGAGCCATTACGTCCGGTATCTACACGTGCCCGAAGTGCGGTCACCAAGGCCCTCTCAACGTAGAGATACGAGAGATCGAAGACTCCGTCCAAAAGAAGGACAGCCCATCGGCACCCGACTCATCCAAATAGCGGCAAACTTCCCTGTTGCGGCGGCGATGCAATGCTGCTCAGCTTACGACCCGCCGCACGAACATACTCACTCACGAGCCGTTCTTTGTTGTCGGACCGTGTAGCCAGTCTGGTAACGAGCCTCAACTGCTCCTCCACGAGTGGCCGCATCGCGATCCCCTCAGAAGCAATGCGCCACGCTGCATCGCGGGGCAGAAACGCCACTCCCTTCTGCGCCAATACCAACTCAGACGCTTCTTCAGCGGTCATGACGTAATGGTGATCGGCGGCAACGATCCCCTTCTTGGACGCGGCTCGTTGGATCATCTCGAAGACGTGCGGATTCACGTTCGAAGCGGGGAGAATCCACTCGCAGGAGCGCAAATCCTCCAAGTGCAGTTCTTCGCGGTCTGCAAGAGGGTCTTCTTTGGACAAGGCAATATAGAGCGGAGTCTCAGCGACCGTCAAGAAGCTGAGAATAGGATCGTCAGGAACGGACGTGACCAGCGCCATGTCCAGTTCTCCAGCCGCAACCTTGTGCGCGAGTTCCTGCGAGTAGCTGCTCCACAGCTTCACCTTCAGGCCGGGATAGAGAGGAAGCCGCACGGACTGAAGTGTCGTCACCAGGAACGGATCGGTGAAAGCTGACTTGCCAACATTGAGAATCTCCTCGGCTCCGTGCGAAGCAGCTGTTGCGTTCAGGACAGCGCGCTCGGCGTGCAGAACCGAGTGGCGAGCCTCCTCCACAAAACGGCGGCCAGCTTCGGTGATCTCAACATTCTGATGGTTGCGCACGAAGAGCCGCAGGCCAATATCGCTCTCCAACTTGGCAATCAGCCTGCTCAGCGTCGATTGCTCGACATGCAGCCGTTTGGCAGCTCGGGAGAAGTTCAACTCTTCCGCCAGTACAATCGCCGCTTGCATGGACCGTGTTTCTGGAAGCACCATGGCTATCCTCCTAGCTGTTGGGGGAGAACCCAGGCAGGACAGCAGTCGTACATCCAACCACGCATATCTGATCCTATAGCGCAGGAATCATGATGAACCTAAGATGCTCCGAGAGTCAATTCAATTGCACAAAATGAGACGTAATTTTGGCGTTATGCAGAAATCGCATAACGCTCTTCAAAAAAATCATTGGACACGAAATGTACTACCAGCCATCATGAGCTACATCCTGGCGTCTCTTCCAGGCATATCGATCGAATCGAACTTCCTCGATTTTTTCGTCGATTGGAACGCAAACCGCTGGGAAGGAGGAGCAATGGAACATCATCTGCTCAACGCACACGAAGCAGCTGAAGTGCTCAAGATGGATAACCGCACCCTTATTCGCTGGGCGCGTCTCGGCCAGGTACCAGCTCACCCCATGGGAGAAGGAAAACGCAAACTCTGGCGGTTTCTTGAACACGAGTTGTTGGACTGGGTCGAAGCACGAAAAGCGGAAAAAAAGGGGCCGTTGGCGAGTAGGATAGAGCTAGCCATCAGTGCTCATGCAAGGAGATCAGCATGAGCCGTATACAACAAGGAAGCCTCTTGAAACTGAAGCGCAAAGCCGGTCCCGATGTGTGGGTGCTGCGTTGGTATGACGAAACCAACGGCACACGCACCTATCGGAAACGGACGCTTGGAACTGTCATCCGCTATCCGCACCAGAGAGACGCGGAAAGAGCTGCTGACGCGCTTCGCAGCACCATCAATTCCGAGTTTACCGTGCCGGAGACGGTCGCGGAACTCGTAACCCACTACCGCGAAAACGAACTGACGGAAGAGAAGAAAGCCTACGCTACTATTGAGGCCAACACTCACTATCTAGCAAATCACATCGTCCCGCAGTGGGGAGCGATGTATTTGCAGGATGTCCGTACCGTTGACGTGGAACTGTGGCTGCACACTCTGCAACTGGCACCCGGCACAAGGAGCAAGATTCGCAACATCATGTCGGCGGTCTTCAACCACGCTATCCGGCACGAGTGGATGGACCGGAATCCCATCACGAAGGTTCGGGTTTCCGCAAAACGCTTGCGGGAGCCGGATGTGCTCACCCCGGCTGAATTCGCTTCGCTCATTGCCGTTCTCGACCTGCGCGAACGTGCAATGGTGATGCTTGACGGCAGCACAGGACTGAGGAGATCGGAGCTGGTTGCGCTCACTTGGGCGGACATCGACCTCGAACTCATGCAAGTCAATGTCCGGCGATCCTGCGTGCGGAATCACTTCGGAGACACGAAGACCGAGGCAAGCCGCAAGCCGGTGCCACTGCATCCGTCCGTAATGAAGTGCCTCAAGGCGTGGAGAGAGGAGTCCCCCTACGCAGCCGAAGCGGACTTCCTATTTCCATCGCTACGGCGCGAAGGCAAGCAGCCGCTTTCACCCGACACGTTGCTCAAAAAAGTGATCCGTCCCGCCGTAGAGCGGGCGGGCATCAAGGGCAAGCGCATCGGCTGGCACAGCTTTCGCCACTCGCTGGCAACCAACCTTCGAGCTGCGGGAGTGGATCTGAAGACGGCGCAAGAACTCCTGCGTCATGCAAACTCGCGGATCACGCTTGAGGTGTACACGCACGCGATCTCCGCGACCAAGCGCGAAGCCAACAACAGGGTGATGCAGATGGTCTTGGAAGCTGGGAAGAAGCAGCTTTCAGCACCCTCGTCAGCACCCTCGAAGGGTGCGCAGGCAAAAAAGAAAGAGGGTGCTGATTGCCTCAGCACCCTCTCCAGCACCCTCGCGGATGCCTCTTGAATTTGTCACTTGCCATAAACTGTTTATTTTCTTCGGTTTAATGGCGGGGACGACGGGGCTCGAACCCGCGACCTCTGCCGTGACAGTGAGCTCACAGCTTGTAACTAATTGATACCAAACGGCATGGATGGCACTCTAAGTGCTTATCCGTAAATAATAAC
>Ga0224528_1000477_pt1 | contig 30640 bp, 15 predicted proteins | sample CBST25metaG_2_FD_179888 | JGI IMG/M metagenome (GOLD analysis project Ga0224528, IMG submission 179888) | Peat soil microbial communities from Stordalen Mire, Sweden - C.B.S.T25 | ecosystem: Environmental > Terrestrial > Soil > Wetlands > Peat | place: Sweden: Norrbotten County, Stordalen Mire...
AACAAGCTGGCCAAAGTGACGCGCGGCGACGTGGCGCGTTCGGTGGTGGCCACGGGCAAGATTCAACCCATCACCAAGGTCGAGGTGAAGTCGAAGGCCTCGGGCATTGTGGAGAAGCTTTATTCGGACATCAATAACTATGTGCACAAGGGCCAGCAATTGGCGCAACTGGACCAGCAGGAGATTTTGGCCCAGGTGGATGCGCAGCGGGCGCAACTGGCGGCGGCGCAGGCCAATGTGGCCACTTACGAAGCCAACATCGACCAGGACAAGGTGAACGCGGCGGCGCCGGACCTGCCGATGTACAAGGCGACGCTGGACCGCAACCTGGAGATGCAGAAGGAAGGGATTGTGAGCCGGCAGGCGCTGGACGACGCCAACAAGGACTACCTGGCGGCGCTGACGCGCAGGGACAATTCCAAAGCGCAGATTGGCGTGGATGCGGCGCGGTTGAAACAGGCGAAGGCGCAGGTGCAACAGGCGCAGGCCAGCCTGAAGCAGCTTGAGGAGCAGCTGGGGTACACGACGATTGTGGCGCCGATGGACGGGGAGATCCTGTCAAGGGATGTGGAGATTGGCGACGCGGTGAGTTCGATTCTGGTGCTGGGCTCGACGGCCACGCTGGTGATGACCGAGGGCGACACCACACAAGTGTATGTGCAGGGCAAGGTGGACGAGGCGGACATTGCGCATGTCTACATGGCCCAGCCGGCGCGGATCAAGGTAGAGAGCTTCCGCGACCGAGTCTTCAAGGGCAAAGTGACCAAGATTGCGCCGCTGGGAGTGGAAAAAGACAACGTGACCACGTTCGAGGTGCGCGTTTCGATCGACAACCCCGGCGGCGAATTGAAGGCCAACATGACGGCCAACGCCGAAATCATTCTGGACGAACACAAGAACACGCTGACGGTGCCGGAAAACGCGGTGATCTACGACAACCAGAAGCACGCCAGCGTGGAGATTCCGGACAAGAAACAGAAGGACGGGAAGCGCAAGGTTCCGATCACGGTGGGGCTGTCGAACGGTTCGCTGACCGAGGTTTTGAGCGGGCTGAAGGAAGGCGACCAGGTGGTGCTGCAGCAGTAGGCAGCTTTCAGCTAACAGCTCACAGTCGACAGTTGGCAGTTAAAAGCCAGGCTTTCGGTGGTGAGCGATTGGCGGGAAGAAGCAAGCTGCTTCCTGGGCTGTTCGGACGCGCACAGTGGTGTTCGGAAACGGACAGGGGCTGCGATAAGCAACAGACAGCTTTCTTGAAGTATCTGGCAGATTCCGGGCTAGTTGCATGGGTTGGCTCTTTGGCGACGAAGGTGCAAGGGAATGCAGGGCGGGACTTCGTCTGATGTGCAATGCGGTTTTGGGAGCTGATGACTGATCGCGGATCGCTTTCAGATGCCGGCTCGATTTGAAGAGAGGAAAACGATGAAACATCTTTTTGTGGCAGCAGTGGCGGCACTGGCGCTGGTGGCGGTTCCTGCACTGGCCTCGGAGGCGACTTTCGACAAGACGCTTCAAGTGAATGGGCGGGTGGAGTTGTCGGTTTCGACCGGGTCGGGAAACATTCACCTGACGCGCGGCTCGGGCAACCAGATCCATATTTATGGGCGGGTGAAGTCGAACTGGGGCGGAAGCGAGGAGCGGGTGCGGGAGATTGCCAACCATCCGCCGATTGAGCAGACGGGCAACATTGTGCGCATCGGCAGCCATCACGAGAACCTGCACAACATCAGCATCGACTATGAGATTTCTGCACCAGGGGATGCGTTTCTGGAGGCCAGTTCGGGCTCTGGGAACGTGACCGTGGACGCAATGGGCGAGAACGCCAAGCTGTCGACGGGGTCGGGAAACATTCACGCCACGGGACTGCACGGAGGATTCTCAGTGAGCACGGGCTCTGGCAACATTTACGCCGAGCAGACCGGCGAGGGCGACGTGAAGGCGCAGACAGGGTCAGGCAACGTGGAATTGAAAAACCTGCATGGCGGGCTGCACGCCGGGACCGGGTCGGGCGACATTAAAGCGGGCGGCACAGTAACGTCTCCGTGGAAGCTTGAAACCGGTTCGGGCAGCGTCGAGTTCTGGGCCGGGAACACCGGGGTCACGCTGGACGCCTCCACCGGGTCGGGCAGCATCCACACCGACCGGGAGATGCTGACGCAAGGCTCGCAGGACAAGCACCACGTGGTGGGCAAGATCAACGGCGGCGGGCCAACGGTGCGGATCGATACCGGCTCGGGCGACATTCGGGTTCACTAGGCCTGTGACCGCGTGCTGATGCGCTTTGGGCTTTTGCTGTCCCAGGTCCCAGAATCGGGACCTGGGGCACCCAACATCGGTGCAACTTCAAACGGGTGAAGACCTAAGCACAGCCACACACACGTTTGTTCCTCCGGCGGGATCCTTACTGCTCCAGGGAAGGTCCCGCCTTTTTTTGTCTCTTGCCTGGCGTTCCGGTGCGCGCAGCGTGGGGGTGTGCGTTCCTTGAGGACAAGCAAGTGTGGTGAATTTGAAGCTCGCAGCAGGGCTCAATAAAAAATTATCAACAAAATCAGCAAGTTAGCTTCCGCTGCGCGGAAATCGCGAGTTGGCAAGTTAGCGAGTGGCAACCGCAGACGCGGGTTTCAACTCTCCGATGGGTTGGAGATGTGGTGGACGAATTTACACTAGAAGCATGATTCGCGTATTTCATTCAATACCTGTGGAACAACTCAAACTTCTGGTTTTCGATTTGGACGGCACGCTGATTGATTCGGCGCAGGACTTGTGCAACAGCGTGAACGCCGCGCTGGAGCATGTGGAGCAGGCGCCGCTACCGGACCCGGTGATTGCCAGTTATGTGGGCAATGGCGCGCCCATGCTGGTGCGACGGGCGTTGGCCCGCGGCCTGGGCATTGACGTGGAACAGGTGGACGCGGAGTTGCAGGCCAAGACCTACACTTTCTTCCTGGACTACTACAGAGAGCACAAGCTGGACTTTACCTACGCCTACGAGGGAGTTCTGGAGGCGCTGGCGGCGCTGCGCAGCCTGCACGACGCGCACGGGGGAACGGCCAGGACGATGGCGGTGTTGACCAACAAGCCGGTTCGCCCGGCCCAGGGAATTTGCGAAGGTCTGGGCATGGCCGATTATTTTCTGCACATTTATGGCGGCGACAGCTTTGCGGTGAAGAAGCCGGATCCACTGGGGTTACGCGCACTGATGGAAGAGGTGGGAGCGCGGCCGGAGGAGACGGCGATGATAGGCGACAGCAAGGTGGACGTGCAAACGGCGCGAAATGCAGGGGTTTGGAGCGTGGGGTGCGCATTCGGATTCGGCCCGCAGAACCTGATGGAGACGCCGCCGGACGTGCTGGTGGATTCGGCAGCGGACTGGACGGTGGCTCTGAGTCCTGCGAAAATCGATTTAGGGCAGTAGCCCATGCGACTGGACCGCGCCGACGCTTCGAGCGTTTCTGGCAGCGGCAGCGTCTATCTGGCAGGTGGCCTCGCTGCGAGGGCCGCAAGCCTGAATTCCAGCATCCCGATTGGCCACGGATGCGCTTACAGCGAGACCATTCATCCGGCTGCAGGCACGGCAAGTTTAGTGCGTTTCCTTGCTATCGCTTGGTTTCATATTGCACGTTTGACTTTGCAATCGCCCAGGAGAATTTCTTCATGCGCTTTCGTTCGTTTTCCATTGTTTCCCTCCTTTTCCTTGGTTCGACAGTTCTTGCCCTTGCCTGCAGTACCCCCACCCCTACGCCTCCCGCGTCGGCTGCGTTGCGCGGCGTGGTGGCCGACCCGACTGGCGCCATCGTTCCCAACGCCGAAGTGGACCTGTTGAATGCCGACGGCTCGGTTTCCGGCAGCTTCCACTCGGATGGAGAAGGCAATTTCCAGGTGGTTGCGCCGCACGCAGGGCCGTACACGCTGGTGGTTTCAGAGCCGGGGTTTGAGACGGTGCGAACGCCGGTGGTGATTGCCAGTCCGGCGCCATTGGCCGTGAAGCCGGGAGCAACGGCTCTGGCCGCGCCGCTGCACATTGTTTTGCCCGTCGCCTCGTTGTCAACGAACGTGCGAGTGAGCGCAGACGCCAACCAGGACCTGACCTCATCGGAAGAGAACCGGGATTCGTCGGTGATGACGTCAGAGGACCTGAAGGCGCTGCCGATTTTCGACAACGACTATGCGACGGCGATGAGCGCATTTCTGGACGACAGCGCGACGGCGACCGGGGGCAGCGGGCTGCTGGTGGATGGCGTAGAGGCCAACCGGGCCACCGTCTCGGCGTCGGCGATCCAGGAGATCCGCATCAATCAGGATCCCTACTCGGCGCAGTACTACTGGCCGGGCCGCGGACAGATGGAGATTATTACCAAGGCGGCCGCGGACCACTACCACGGGCAGCTCAACTTTCTTTACCGCAACTCGGGGCTGAATGCGCAGAATGCGCTGGCGCCGACCAAGCCGTTCGAGCAGAGACAGAACTACGAAGGCAGCTTTACGGGGCCGATCTTCTTTGCGCCCAAGAGCAGCTTCCTGGCCTCGTTCAATCGCGTGATGTATGACCAGGACGCGGTGGTCAGCGCGACGGTTGCGCCGACATCGGCGAACCCGACAGGGGCATTCCTGGCCAACGTTTCAGCGCCGCAGCGGGACACGGAATTCAGTTTGCGCGGCGCACACCAGTTCGGGAGCAAGCACTCCGGGTACGTTCAGTACAGCTATGAGGACTGGACCGGGCAGAACCAGGGCGTGGGCGGACAGACGTTGGCCGCGGCCGGGTACAACAACGAATACCGCGAAGACGACACGGTGGCGCATCTGGATTCGACGTTGTCCGCGGCGCTGCTGAACCAGGCATCCGTGGTGGCGGAGCGCGACTGGAGCCGTAACAAGAACATTGTGGAAGGACCGCGCATCAGCGTTCCGGGAGACTTTCTGGCCGGTTCGGCGCAGAACGACAGCTACGGCAGCGAGTACAACTTCAGAGTTTACGACATGCTGAGCTGGACGCACGGGCGGCACTACGTGAAGATGGGCGCCGGCACGCCGCACATCAGCCGGCGCGCCTTCGACGACAATACGAACGCGCTGGGAACTTATACTTTCGGACCGACACTGGCCGCGGACGGAGTAACGGTGCTGCAGTCTTCTCTGCAGAACTACGCCGCCAACCTGCCTTCAGGCTACTCACAGAACAACGGGGACGTGCACTTCATCTATCACCAGCAGGAGATGGGCGCGTTTATTCAGGACCAGTTCAAGATGAACAGCCGGTTCGCGATTACGCCGGGCGTGCGCTACGACTGGCAGAATTTCCTGGCCACGCGGCGGCTGGGCTTTTCGCCACGCGTCTCATTTGCCTGGGTGCTGGACGAGGATTCGAAGACGATCGTGCGCGGAGGCGGCGGCATCTACTATGACCGCGTGGGCTCGGGGCCGCTGCTGGACCTGGCGCGGTATGAAACTGCGCGCCGACGTTCGGTGATGCTCTCTTTGAACCCGGCCACCTTGCCATCCACTGGCTGCGTGCCAATTAGCGATTGCCTGACGGTGACCGAACAGGCGCCGGCGTTGGCTCGACTGCAGGCCCACGCCAAGCTTCCCTACCAGGAACAGTATGGGCTCTCGATCGAGCGGCAGTTGGGTGAAAAGGCTACCGCAATTGTGAGCGTTTATTCAGCGCGCGGGATTCACGAGTTCCGCTCGGTGGACGTGAACGCGCCCACGGCGGAGTCCGGCTACACGGTTCGTCCCAATTCAGCTTATGGGCGCATCCGGGAGATGCAGCCTGAGGGATTTTTCGAAGGCAACGGGATGGATATCTCCTACCGCGGGAAATTCAACAAGTATTTCACTGGGTTTGGCCGGTATACGTGGTCGCATTACGAAGCCAACACGGGCGGGCTGGGATGGTTTCCGCAGAACCAGTACGCGCCGAACGACGAATGGTCGAATGCGGGCTGGGATCGGCGGCACCGGGGTGGCATGTACGCCATGATCAACCCGGAAGGCGTGCTGAACCTGTCGGCGGGCGTGTTTGCCAACACGGGAACGCCGTGGACGATTCAGACGGGCACGGACGCTTACGGGGACGACCTGTTCAATACGCGGCCTACGGGCGTGGCGCGCAACACCGAGACCAATCCCAGCTATGTGGATGTGGATTTGCGCTGGGGCCACGATTTTCACCTGACGCCGACCAAGGACGAGGAAGCGCCGAAGCTGGGCTTCTCCGCCGGCGGATTTAACGTGCTGAACCACGTGAACGGCGGCGGCATCGACAACGTGGTGACCTCGTCGTCGTTTGGGGAAATTACGTCGGCCGCGCCACCGCGGAGGATTCAGGTGGGGATGCGGTTCGAGTTTTAGGTTCGCTGCAACAAGGAACTACTTCAGGCAAATGCAAATGGGGTCCCTCGCGGGACCCCATTTGTGTTTGCGAATAAGGAAGGAAGAGCCTCAGCGGGCGGGAGCATTGCCACCCCACTCGATGCGCAGGCCGGTGCGGGCGTTGAAGGGCAGGCTGGGATAGCCGATGGGGGCGATGTGGCGGCTGCTGGTGAGGTTCTCCATCTGGCCATAGACGTTGAGCCAGGTGAGCAGTTTGAAGCTGGCGCCGAGATCGAGCTTGGCGTAGCCGTAATCGAGATTGCGATTGGGGAGCAGCAGGGTGTTGAGGCCATTCAGATCGTAGCCGGCGAGGAAATCGGAATCATCCGAACGGCTGGAGAAGGAGGAGGTGAAGCTGGCCGTGAGCCGCTTCTGGTTATAGCTGGCAGTGAGGAAGCCAGTGTGCGGCGCGCGGCGGAAGGGACGTGCGCCTTTGAGTGGAGAGACCGAGCCGAGGGGGATGCCGTTGAAGGTGGGAACCGTGCCTGCCGTCAGCGCTTCATTGTCGCTGGAGAAGGAGCGCTGGACAACGGAATCGAGATAGGTGTAGCCGCCGCGGAGAAAGATGTTGCGGCCAATGCCGCCCTCGACGGTGGACTCGATGCCCTGGGCGCGGAAGGCCTCAGAGTTGATGGCCAGGCCGTAGTCGTAGGTGTAGTAGTAGCCGAGCGCGGTTTCCAGTGTCTGCTGTCCGGCGGCGTCGAGGCTGGGGATCAGGTTGGGCAGCAGGCGTGCGCCGACCGACTCAATCTGTTTGCCGAACTGGTTGTGAAAGTAGTTGGCGCGGAAGATGAGGCGCTGGCTGAAGAAGGCCTGCTCGACGCCGCCTTCATAGGTGCGCGTGGCGGGAGCGGCCAGAGGCGTGATGTGCAGTTGTTGGGCGACGGACTGGTAACCGTTCTTCTGAAGGAACTGGTAGAGCGAGCTGAACTGATCGGTCAGCGCAGGTTCGCGCAAAGCATCGCCGTAATTGAAGAGGATGCGGGTTCCGCTGAAGACGCCGCTTTTGGGACGCAGTGCATAGGCGGAGAGGCCGGCGTAGGGCGAGGTCTGCGTACCGAAGAGCGAGTAGTGCTCCAGGCTTCCGCCCAGGGTGTAAAAGAAGCGGCCCTTGAAGTCGCCGTGCACGGAGGCCAGGTAATCCGAGTTGGTGCGCTCGGTGGTGTTGTCGATGGAGTAGGAAGGAATGTACTCAGCGCCGCGCTCGTCCTCATAATGGAAGCCGATGAGTGCGGTCAAGTGCGGAGTGACGCGGTAGTCGCCCTGATAGACGAGTTGATCGCGGTTGGAAACAAGCTGCGACTCGTAGGGGTACGTGCCCGCGAAATCGAGCAGAGCGCGGCCGGTGACCGAATAGCCGTTGGCGCCGGTGATGGTGACCACTTTGCCGAAGCTGTCGCCGTAGGCATCGAAGACGCCGTCGCCGGCCTGCTGCCACTGATGGTACTGCTCGCGCTTGCGGGTGAGGCCGTAGCGCACCATGTTGTGGAAGTCGGGGGTGGTCTGGTTGTCGATCGAGGCGCTGAGAAAGATGTCCTGATCCTTCTGGGTGGCATTGTCGGCGACCTGGTAAAAATCCCAGGCGTTGGGAACGCCGGTGGCATCGACGCCATAGTGCAGCGTGCCGCGGACCTGCGTGGTGCCGTTGGGCTGCCAGCCGAAGTTACCCGCCGTGGTGGCTACGTGGTACTGGTCATTGGGCAGATCGTTGTCCGTCTGCAGCCAACTGAAGGCGCCGAGGTAGTCGAGCTTGCCGTGCGAGCCCGCTACTTCCATCTCTTCGCGCGAAGTATTGAAGTTGCCAGCGTCGCCCTGAAAGAGGAACGACGGGGACGAGGTGGTGCCATGGGGGGTGGTGAGGTTGAGCACGCCGGTGGACGCATCCGCGCCGTAGAGGCTGGAGCCGGGGCCGCGATTGATTTCAGCGCGCTCCACGGCCGTTGTGGAGAGCGGCCCGAAGTCGAAACGGCCGCCCAGATCGCCAGCGCTGACGCCATCGAGCAGGACTTTATTGGAGTCCGAATCGCCACCGCGGACAAAGAGCGAGGTTTGCGCGCCCAACTGGCCGTCCTGCACCACGAAGGTGCCGGGCATCAACCGCAATGCGCTGACGAGATCGCTGCGCAGGGCCAGGTCCTGCGGCGCGAGCACGCTGGTGGCGGCGCTGGTCTGCGGCTGGGGGGTGGGGGTTCCGGTGGCCGTGACGACGATGGACTCGCGCACCCACTCGGGTTCCAGTACAAGATTACGTTCGACCGAATCGAGCCGGCTGGCATAAAAGCCCGGCGTTTCCATCTGACGGAAGCTCTTGGCGGAAGCGACCAGGAAAAATCGGCCCTCGACGCCAGTAGAAAGCTGAAAGCTGCCGTCGGCGGTGGAGACGGCGGTGGCAATAACCTTGCCATTGCTCATGAGGACTACGTTGGCGCCGGTGACCTTGGCGCCGGAGGCATCCGTAACCACTCCGCGGATGGAGGCAGCGGGAAGAAGTGTTGCGGCCGTCACGAGAAGAAAGACGGCGAGAGCACGGGGAATCGAGAGTGTAGATTGAGTGCGCAAACGTGCGAAAAGACCGATGAATGGTACAGAAACAGGCATGAAAAGCTCCTTCGTTCCCCTCGGAACGCAAGCGGGTGGGGGCGCCGAGGACCGGTCTCCTGACTTGCGCACATCCAGCAACCTTCCCAAAGACATGCCCTGCGGGCTCACCTTCAGTGGTGTATCGGGAGCTCTTCCGCAAAGCGAAGAATCCCGGCTGGTTCCCTGCCCTGACCCGAGTGACGGGCCGCACGGCAGGGGCGCTCACAGTTGCGGGGCAGCAACGGAGTTTCACCGTTTTCCCGAACATCCAGGCGATTGCCGTAATGGAGTGCGCTGCGCCTTTGCGGGAGCAGCCTGATGGCATGGAAGAAATTTCCATGTCATGAATATTTATAGCCGGGGAGGGGAGCGAAGTCAAAGCGGAAAAGACAGGGAAGGCGGTTCACGCAAGAGAAGAATTCCGCCAAAAGAGGGGATGGATGTGGCAAGGAGCGATCAAAGTGGAATGGTGACCCCGGGCTGATTCGAACAGCCGACCTGCGGTTTAGGAAACCGACGCTCTATCCATCTGAGCTACGGGGCCACGTTTGTTATCTTACACTTACGCTCTTATCGTGGAAACTCCAACTCCCTTTAACTCCCCGTGATATATTCGCAGTGTTCTTGGTAATGCTTGCAAGCTGGAAGGGAGCACGATTTGAGAGCCAAAAGAGCACGATACCAACAGGGTACTATACGCAAAGTTGAAAGAGCTAATGGCTTTGCTTGGGAAGTCCGTTTCAGTGAGACGGTAAACGGCACCCGCAAGCGTAAGACCATTTGTTTTGAATCAGATGAGTACCCAACTGAGGCATCTGTACGCACGGCAATCCAGACACAAGTGGTTCTGGCCAATACACAGAATGAACGTTCCAAAGTTGGGGCCAAGTTCGGCGCTGTTGCCGTACTGTACCGGACGGAACATTTGCCAACTCTGCGCAACTCCACCCGGCACAAGAACGCATACCTGCTCAAGGACTACATCGAACCCCGTTGGGCAAATGAACTCCTCCAGAACGTGACTCCTCTTGGAGTTGTGCGCTGGTTGGGGGAGTTGGGGGAGTTGGCCCCAACCACAAAGGCCGGAATCCGGTCTGTGATGAGCCAGTGTTTTGAACAGGCCGTTCTTCACGGATACTTGCCAGCCAGCGAACGGAACCCCATGTCCCGCGTTAGGGTGAAGGGAACCACCAAACGAGAAAAGCCGGTTGTCATTCTCACCCCGGCAGATTTTCAGCGCCTTGTGGCCGCTCTGCCCTCCCCGCTAAATGTGATGGTTCTGCTGGATGGTGCCTTGGGCCTCAGGGTTGGGGAGCTTCTTGCCCTGCACTGGGAGGACATTGACTGGGCAGAGAAGACGATAACGATTCAGCGCAACTACACACATGAGCAACTTGAGGAAGTGAAGACGGCAGCGTCTAACGCTGTCCTGCCCTTGGCCGATTTGCTGGTTGACGTTCTCAGGAGGCATCAGACGACCACTGGTGACAGTGCTCTGCTCTTCCCTTCAACCCGCACAGGCGGATACCGTAGCGCGTCAATGTTGCTTGGGAAGGGTCTACAGCCGGTTGCGGAGGGTCTTGGACTGGGTAATGTGACTTGGCACGGGTTGCGTCATTCCTGCCGTACCTGGCTTGACGCTAAAGGCGTGCCGGTGGGTCTGCAAAAAGACCTCCTACGGCACTCTGACATTAGTACAACGATGAACCGATACGGAAGGGCCTTACAGCCGGATATGCGTATCGGTCACAGCGCCATGGTCCAAGACCTCGTTCCTGATTCGATGAAGGGCTGATTACGCTGCCGCCTCATATTCATTCAGCCAGCGAACGACCTTCGCTGTGGAGAAGCGCCAGAGCCTACCGGCACGGAATGATGGAATCTGGCCAGAAATCGCCATCTTGATAAGGGTCTTTTCTGATATGGCAAGCATGGCGGCAGCTTGGGGCGGGGTCATTACTACGGGGGACGGGAAAGGCATAACGGGGGCTGTAGACAATGTATTTCTCTCCTGTAGGCGAACACAAAAAAGCCCCTGCCGGGTTCAATCGGTGGGGGCTGTGAGTTTAAGTTGTAGTTTCTGGCTATAAGCCTCTTAAATAGATAGATTTAGCCTGTTTTGTCGATGTAGGGCCGTGGCGAACATGGTTTTCGTTGCGTGATATTGCCAGCGTTCTTGACGGCGTGTGACTTTTCAACGGTGAAATCGAACCTTCTGTGACGACGTGGGACCGCGACAACACCAGCGTAGAATCAGGCTTTCGCCGCTCTCTACGCTGCTTTGCTTATCATCTGGTGGCAGAGCAAGCAGTAGGCGGGAGCTGTACGAGTAGGATCATTCGTTTCGGCAAGCGCACGGCTGTTTTGCTGGCTTCTAGCTACAAACTGACCATCTGGGGTACGAGCGTTCTGGTAGTTCTCCCTCAGTTCAAGCTGGCTCTTGATTAACTGGAGAGGCATACGGAGAGTAAACGCTATTCGTTTGGCTGATGCGAGCGAGGGGCGGTGTAAGCCGCGCTGCCACTCACCTATCTGGCTCTTGCTGATTCCGCTGAGCTTGTGTAGCCGGTACTGGCTGAGTTGATGCTCGCTCATAAATTTCTGAAATGCTGTCATTCTGCAATATCCTTCTGTGCTGTGCTTGCCCTTGCGAAGCAAGGGTTGAGCGATAAACGGTAATAGGTGAAAGGCTGGCGGGTTCTCCAGCCTCTTCCACCAGCGGCAAACGGTGAGAAGACCGCACCGCAAAACTACGCAGCGTATGCCACCTTAACCCGCTTATGCGGCAATTGAGTCTGGCATCCACATGAAGTGGTCAACCCTCCCAAGAGGGCGCTCTCATAGGCGTCCACGACCCCGCCACACTCGCATTGACAGCGCCAACGACGGCAACCGCACAGGTGATGGGCAGGAGCAGCACGCAGCACATATAAGCGACCAAAGAAAACTCCAGACAATCCAGCATCTTCTTCAATATTCATAGATTCCTTTCTCTCTGGCTCCAGATGGAGCGGGCGGGAAACGATTAGGAGCAACCCCCGCCTCCCGCCATGCTGTTGCTACGCGCCGTATACGCCTATGGCCTTAGCAGCCTCCCTCAACGCCGCATAGCGCCGGGGATTGGCTTTCGAGAAGTCAACGGCGTCCGCTGTGTTGTGGCCACGGCCAAAAAGTGCGCGAAGTTGAACCTTATCCACTGAAGCCGGGTCCACATTCACCGCCTGAATCTTCTGCGAATCCGTTAGAGTGAACCACTGATTACGGCCCATGAGATCCCGCGCCCGTTCAGCGGTCACGCTGTGCCGGTGGTCTACAGTGTTTGCGGTGGTGGTCTGATTCTCGCGGACGATCTTCAACGTTCCCTCTGCGGTCTCGCGGGCTTGCTTCTCCTGTAGGTAGAGGTTGTAATATTCGTTGCTTTGGTTCCGAGCGTCTGACTCAAGCATCTCGCGGGCTGCGCGGCGGGCATCGTCAACAGCTCCGTCTGGAAGTTGCGAGGGCTGAATACCATGTTTGGCGCATGTGCTGGCGATGATTTTGTCAGTAGCGGCTGTGATGGCTGATTCTTCAATTGCAAGTGGGGTGTTCTGATTTTCAACGGTCATATATTCCTCTTGTCTTTAAATATTGGGTTGCCTCCTGTTGAGGTGGAACAGAACCGGGGAAGAACAGGAGGAGGAAACTTCCCCGGCTTGTTTTTGTGGCGAACTCGAATGCCGGTCTCGACGCGCGTCTTGATGGGCGCGGAGACGCTAGCAGGTCTCTTAGCCCAAAAGACCATAGTTCCAGTTCACCACGCTTAACGCGGTCCAACCTGTCCAACCGGCCACGGTGGGCGACAGTTGGACCGCGCTAATCTTGTGCAGCTAATCTCTGGTTACTCGATCTCGCGGGTGTCCTGCTCCTGAGCCTTGATGAAGGCAAGCAGGGCGCTCTCCTTGATAATCCAGCGGCGGCCGATCCACGATGCCGACAACTTGTGGTCTCTCTGGCCCGTAATGAACTTGCAGAGGGTACGGGGTTCGACTCTCAGATATGCGGCTGCTTCTTCTGCGGTAAAGAGACGCTCGGAAGAGAAGGGAGCGAACTGGTCTGCCCCTTGGTTCAAGGTGGAAAGCCCACCGGGGAGGAGAGCAGCGAAGGTAGTGCCGGAATATGTGCGAGACATTAGGAGCCTTTCTGGGCGTGAGGCAGACTCGCCCTCAAAGAGGCGTCTGCACAGTGTTCGTGATCTGTGGGTGATTCCCCTCTATCTCTGGGGAAGCTGTAAGAGAATCTTTAGAGTTTCTAGCTTGCCTGTCTCACAAGCGATTCTGACTCTGTATAGTCTAAAGTGTTTAAATTCTGTAATATATCTCTCCAGAGCACAGTATATAACAGTGTTTGCTACTGTGCTGGAAGGACGGTTTGGACGCAGTAAGACCTAACCCTTGGTCTTACTCTCGCTGTGCTGTATAGGCTCGGCTGGCTTCCTCTTGAAGGAAGAGAGTAGCGGGTTCCCCTTGTAGGTTTGACTCTGCCTCAGCAGAGTTGGTCCCATTGACGGCCCAAGGGCAGTTTTCCAAGGATATGTGTTCGGGCTGTTACCACCCGCTCCGTTCGGCGGTATACTCTGCCGAATCTTGAAGCCCATACCTTCCCCCGACGCTTCCGCTACCTGGGGGTTGTCAATCCCTCCAGACGATAGAAGCGAGAATCGGAGCGCAACTGCTTAACGACCGCGCACCCTCACGAGTGCTGTAGTACACCGCCAGTGATGGCCGGTTGGAAACAGATTTGATGGAGCAAACTAAAAGGCCACCCGCTCGGGGTGGTCTCTTAGAGGGGAAACCGCAATTTAGTACAAGCAGCAGCTTGCAGACTACGAGTAGCCCTTCTCCAACTGTTAAAAGTATAGCACGAAAACCCCCGTTTGTCAATAGGCGCGTTGCTGCGCATTGCTGGTAATATGGAGTAACTTATAGATATACTTACGTTTATAAATATGAAAATAAATATTGGAATGTGACAAAGGCTGTTGCGTTACCCCTGAATACCTCCCAATAGGGCTTTCCAGACGCTCAAGCCGCCGTTAGCTTTCACCCTGAACGACTACACAGGGGCTACTCTGGCACCAGCAACACTCGACAACACAGAGCTAGACGGCGCTAGAGACCTGGAGACGCTGCCCTTTGACTGCGAGGATACACAAGCTGTCTACGCTGTCCCGGCCTCACAGTGAGGCGCTCTGGCTCATGGGTGAGCGCGACCAGTACGGACGCTGGATCAGCGAGGTCTACCATGGTTGACGACTGCACAGTCTGCGGCGGGAGAATCTCCACTGCTGCGATCTGCGCAACCAGTTCCCGATGGCGGAAGTAGGTGTTGACCAGTTCGCGCTGTACTTGCCACGAGAGGTCGTCTGTGAAGCTCTTTGCAACCATCAGATAGCCGGACTCGGTGAGGAAAATGGCATTGCGGGTGTGTGCGGCAAATACTCTGTTTTCCCTCTGCGAACGAATTTCGTCCGCAGACAGATTGAAGTTGTCTGTGCCTTCGATGAAGCGTTTTCGATTGTGAGTGAAACAACGCCGAGCGGTTCCTGCGGGGCGTTGGTGAACTTTGTCAATCATGGCCAGCGTCACGACGCGCTGCCCTTTGTACTCGATGACGTTGAGGTCTGAGCCTCGGCTTCTGCCGACGAAATTCGTCGGTAGAGGGCTGGTATAAAATCTCAGCCATGACAACGACAGAGACCGTGACAGCCATTATCGCAGGGTACGGCGCTGTGCTTTCGACGGTTGCGATTGTTACGCAGATTGCCAACGACCGGGTGAAGCTAAAGTTGGTCGTGAGTTGGAACATGAAAATTGTGGGTGACCCAGACTATGAAGGAATGACTTTAATTGTCTTGAAGGTTACCAACACAGGGCATCGACCTGTGACAATCACCCACATAGGTGCGTGGCTCCTTTACCCGGAAAACCCCTTCATCATGACAGACACCCATCCGCCACTTTCTCACACAATCAAAGAAGGAGAATTCATTACAAGCATTATGAATCAAGCGTCTACAGACTGTGCAACCATCGACTACTGGAATGTAATCGACTCAACGGGACGGGTATACAAACTGCGGGAGACTTCCTGGGTCAGACACTTCAAGTCTGCGATTCAGTGGAAGCTGGCCAAGAGGCGAGGAGAAAACGCTTGGCGGTGACTTCGGGAGATTAGCAAGAAAATATAGAAAACTAGCGTAATTGCACACTGTGTAGTGACTCTATAAAACAGCGAAAAACTTATGGGCAACCACCGCGTCCCCCCGCGTACTTGCTCGCCCTGCCATGGTTGGCCGGGGCAAGTACGGGGTTTGAGACTACCTACACAGCGAGGGCCGCATGGGCTTCGTATGCTGGTGGATTCCCTGTCCGCTCTGCCTCTTCATCACACCTGCACTTGCCAGAACAGGTTGGGAAATCAAGGCAGAGAGGCTCACCGCAGACCATACAACCGCCTAGATCATCGGGGTGAAAATCTCTGAGGCAAGCAAAGCAGGTTTCGACCGCGCCGGTCGTGACGGGAACAGGGATACAAGATGCGTTCATGATGTTTCTCCTTACTTATTTAGGTACGGGAGAACAATACCACCAGAGAACCATAATGTAAACGACTGAATACAATACACTTGACAGAACATTAAACGTGCATCCTACTCAGCTTGGCTACTCTTCACATAGCGTCCAGTTGGACTATACCCAAACCTGACGTTTACGGCCTGACACTTTGTCCCTCTTTTGGCGTCAGAATAGAATGGTTATTTTATTTCTTGACAATCTCCGAGAAACACCTTAGACTTCATCCTGACACTTAGGAGGTGTTGCAAGTGACGGGACAGCGGATTGGCTATAAGCGAGTTTCTACAGTTGACCAGAACACAGGCAGACAGCTTGAGGGCGTAGCAGTCGGCAAGGTATTTGAGGACAAGGCCAGCGGCAAGGACACAGCGCGTCCGCAACTGCAATCCGCTCTGGAGTTCTGCCGCGAGGGTGACACGCTGGTGGTTCACAGCATGGACCGTCTAGCACGGAACCTGTCCGATCTTCGCTTGCTGGTCAATGAACTGACAGCGCGGGGTGTTGCGGTTGAGTTTGTGAAGGAATCGCTCAAGTTCACTGGTGAGGACTCGCCCATGGCCAATCTGCTCCTGTCCATGCTGGGGGCTGTGGCAGAGTTTGAACGCGCCCTGATACTGGAGCGGCAGAGGGAAGGAATCGCCCTGGCCAAGGCAGAGGGCAAGTACAAGGGACGCAAACGGACACTGAGCGCGGCTCAGGTCACGGACCTCTGCACAAGGGCAGCATCGGGTGACGAGTCTAAAACTGCTCTCGCTGGGGAGTTTGGTATTTCGCGGGAAACCCTCTACCAGTACATCAAGGCGGGGAACGCGCCACGTACTGCGTAGACAGCGACACTACAACGTGGACGGCGGGGCCATACAAGGCCGTCACGCCGTCCGCGCTATTTCGGTGACCATCTGGCTGGCGTAATCGTGCTCTACAGCGTGGGGAAGAGGTAGCCTGTTTTGGTGGCTGTTCTGATGGCTGTTGGGGTTTTCTGTGGCGGTGGCCTCTCTTTTGGATTTGAATGTGCGATTCCGTCGATATGTAATGAGATTTCAAAATGACCCGCGATATTATCTGTGGACAGAGAATCCGAAGACTGGAACTGTGTACCGACGATGAGCAACTCTCAACTCCCTTTTCAACTCCCCCAAAGATTCTTGAGCAGGGATTCACAGGGGTTTTGAGGAATACTGAATCTATCTAAGTAGTTGATAATACACGATATCCGTGTTTTAGGAAACCGACGCTCTATCCATCTGAGCTACGGGGCCACGTTGTGTAACCTGCTTGTTTCATTCTAATTTATCGCCGATTTCCGCGCTCGTCCCGGGAGTCAGCTTGCGGCCGGTGTGCGATTTAGTGACCAGTTCTACGCCGCTTTTAGTTGTTCCGGCGGCCTTCCGCAGTTACCGGGTCCGCTTCACAGCGGGTACAAGCCGATCTGGTCGCAGCCTGATGGTGGTGTGACGCCATCCGTTCAGCAACAGGGCGGAGGCCAACCCCCACCATCACCAGCCTACTTGCAAAGGTGGGAAGGTTGCAATGCCAGGAGCCGTCTTTTATGCCGGCCCCCGTCAGTGCATCGCTGAACCAGCCGAGGCAGTTGTCCTGCGGGTCTCGGCTGGCTTTTTCAGGGGCCTGGAGGACCCTGCTCCCTCCGCAAAAGTCGATCTACAACTGTGGCACTCGTGTCGCGACCGCGTAGATAAGTGGTTTCCCAGGTCCCAAAAGCTGGACCTGGGGCACCCAGCATTGTCGCAGCCACGGAAAGAGGCTTGATGGGATTTGTACCCTCCCACATCTCAGAATCGAGATGTGGGGCACCCACGTTCATGGGCGCGATTACAAAATCATCAAGTCGCGGTACTGGGCCATATCACCATGGATTGCCGAGGCCGGAGTGGTGGAGCGAGCTACGGTCACCGGCCGCAATGGTACGTAAAGCCGAAAGCAAGACGCAGGTCGTTCTGAACGTCGTCCGCGTTGTTGGGGAGCTCGGTCCGAACGTAGTCGATCTCAAAAAGACGCAGGCCCGTGTTCTTGGTGAGGTAGTAGTTCACGCCGCCACCAGCCTCAAGCGCAAAGGCGTTGGCGCTGGATCGAGGGAACGAAGTGGCGGGATAGACGCCGTCGAAGCCGTGCACGCCGCCGAAAAGCCCCTGGCCAAAGATCTGATAGCGAGGATTGCTCGCAGCGCCTGCGGATTTGCCACGAGCCGTGTAGGTATAACGTGGGCCAGCCAGGTAAGAGATTTTGTTTACGTCCACGCCTGAAGACACGTTCGAGGCATGACTGTCGGAATAGCTGGAAGCGAGGCCAAAGCCCTTCCTCCAGGTTACGGCGGCATCTGCGCCGCCACCCTGGAGCCAGAAGCAGCAGGATCCATAGACCAGTTGTGCGCGCTCCGGAGCATAGGTGACGGCCAGGTCGATGGAAACCGGGGATTGCTTTGTTGCTGTCTGGGGCTGCTGCGCCCAGGCAGTGGATGAGGCCAGTATGCATGCTCCCACAAGGAGCACCCTTCCGCGAATCGAAATGCGCATCTCGTTCTCCTTGTTACTCGACCGTGAGTGTAACGGTGGTGGAGTGAGACAGCGCACCCGCGGTTGCGGTGACTGTCACAGTGTTTGTCTTCTGTTGCTGAGAGAAGAAGCCGCTGGCAGAGCCGCAGCCGCTGACGCCGGCCATTGCAGCGATGCCCGCGAGGAGCAACAGCACAGACAACATGCGGCTGAACCGCTTTCCGGTGCGGCGCATCTTGCCCGCAAAGGGGAGAAGAAGAACGCCCCACAGAGCGAGCGGCAACTTGCGGCCGGGCAGTCCCCTTCGATCCAGACTTGCCTTGGGCGATGGCAATTGGAGAGTCAGCGCAAACGCACTGAGCGGGGTATTGGCCGGAAACGACCACGTGTTGCTGGTGAGCTGAGTCCAGGAAGAAGGAGTAACAATTGCCGTGGCTCCTTCGGGCATGCCGCTCACGGTCAAGGTGACGGACGCCGGCAAGACTGTGCCAGCGGTTGGCACGATGCCGAGCGAGTAGGTTGCAGAGCTGCCGGGCAACACCGTCTGCGAGGAACCGCTGGTGACGGCGCTGATGGTGAAGTCGATGACGGTCTGGGCGAGGGGCTGGCTTGATGCGGGCACGAAGTTCGTATCACCGACGTAGGCGGCAGCGATGTTATGCGAGCCGGCAGTCAGAGCGGACGTGGTGAAGGTAGCCATGCCTCCGGACAGCAGACCCGAGCCGAGCGGCGTGGCGCCGTCGAGGAAGTTGACTGTCCCTGTGGGCGTACCCGCCGCCGAACTGACCGTTGCTGTAAAGGTCACCTGGTTCTGGAGCAGCGAAGGATTGCTGCCTGGGGAAAGACTGACGGCAGGTATTGCCTGCGTTACCGTTTCACCCGCGACAGCCGGCTTGATGGACGAGTTGGAGGCGACGGCGGCTGTGTAGCTATAGCCTCCGGCGACGGTGAGAGCATTGCCGCCGAGGTTGAAGGTGGCCACACCGGCGACTGAGGTTGCCGTGTAGGTTCTGGAGTAGCCGAGCGGACCAGCCACAGAGAGTGTGACTGTGTCAGTTGCCGAAGCGGCGGTGTTCCCGTTGCTGTTTCTCTCCAGCACGGTGATCGGCGATCCTGCGTTGCCGCCCAACGCAATGGCGGCTGCCGGCGATGTGCCGAAGGCGAGATGGTCGACAGCCGCAATCGCGATTCCGGTCTCAGGAAGAGCGGCAGCAATGCCTCCATCGGCAGTGATATTCATGGTGCCAGCGCGCAGTCCATAGGTTGCAGGAGTGAAGTTGATGGTGATGGTGCAACTGGACTGCGCGGGCAAAGTGGCAGGGCAGTTGGTGGTGAAAGGAAACTCTGGAACGTTGGTCTCGCCGATGGACAAGTGGGTGAGCGTAAGGGCGGTGCCGGTGTTTTGCAGCGTGACGGTCTGACCGCTGCTGGGCATACCTACCGAGGTAACGGAGAAGCTCAGGACGGGAATCGACAAGCTGATGCCCGGCGGAATGGCACTCGTGGTGAGAGCTACAACGCCCAAGCTGGAACTGCCGTCATTGCCGGCGACTTCCTTGTGGGCCTTGGAGAACGCGGGATTAGCTTCAGCGTTGGCTCCGGCCCCGAGAGTACCGAAAACGGTGATGGTGCCGGTGATGGCGCCCGCGGTCACGGGCGTGGTGGTGATGTTCAGAGTGCAGCTTGCGGCGTTGGCCAGCGTACTGCCGCACGTGTCGGTCTCGCTGTATTCGCCACTGGCAACAATCTGCAGGTTTGCGATGGGCTGGCCGGTGTGATTGGTCAGCGTGGATGCCTGGGGTTGGGAGGTGATTCCCACGGTCTGCACGCCGTAGCTGAGCACGGGCGGCAGAAGGGTCAATCCGACCGGGCTGCCGTCGCCTTGCAGAGATACCATCTGCGTGCCTCCACCGGCGTTGTCGGAGATTGTGAGCGTACCGGTGCGATGCCCGAGTGCGGTGGGTACAAAGCTGACTGTGAGCGTGCAACTCGCGCCCACGGAGACCGTGTTGCCGCAACTGTTGGACTGGGTGAAATCGCCCTGGGTGCTGAGTCCGGCGAGTTGCAAAGGCAGATTGCCGGTGTTGGTGATGGTAACGCTCAGCGCCGTTCCTGCGGTGAGCGAGGCTTGCGCGGCGGAGACGAAAGGCTGGCTGCCAAATGCCAGGCTGGTGGGGAATATGCTGACGCCCGTTTGCTGGCCCATGCCGCTGAGCGCGATCACATGCGCGCCGTCGGCGTTGTCGTCGATCTGGATGGCTCCGGTGCGGGTCCCCATGGTGGAGGGGGTCATGGTGATGTTGATGACGCAATAGCTTCCAGGAGCGATGGTTTTCGAGGCGCAGGTGTCGGTTTCAGCAAAGTCGCCGGTCCCGGTCACTGCTGCAATTTGCAAGGGCGCCGTACCGGTGTTCGACACCGTTACCGTCTGCGCCTGACTGGCGACGCCGACCGGCAGGCTGCCGAAGAAGAGCGTCGAAGGAGTGGTTGCAATGCCGGGAAGAGTTCCCTGCCCGCTGAGTGTGACCAGGGTGGAAACTTGACCGGCAGCGTCGCTGAGGACCAGGGATCCGGAGAGATTTCCGGTTGCGGTGGGCGAGAAGCTCGAGCCGATCACGCACGATGCGCCCGGTTGCAGCACTGGCGGACACTGGTCGGATTCGGTGAAGTTGCTGGATACCGTGACCGGATTCAACGTCAGCGGCACGGTGCCGGAGTTGGTTGCGGTGAGCGTCTGGGCCTGGCTGGTGGTTCCGGCCACTTGCGCACCGAAGATCACAAACGAAGACGAGACCTCCAGGCCCGGCCGGACGCCCTGGCCCTGCGCGGCGATGACCTGCGTGCCCGCGGTGTCAGTGAGAGTTACGGAACCTCTGAGAGCACCGGTCGTGGTGGGCGTGAAGACAACGTTGATGCTGCAGCTGGTGCCTGCAGCAATTGCGCCGGAGCAGTTGGTCGTATCGGTAAAATTGTCAGTCGGTTTGACGGAGGTGATGCTGACCGGCGACGAGCCCGAGTTGGTGAAGACTACGGTCTGGGCCGAGGAGGACGTAGTCACCAACTGCCCGCCAAAGACGAGTTGTGCGGTATTCAGCGATGCACCGGGCTTGAGGCCGGTACCCGCCAGGGGAACGGTCTGCGTGCCCAGACTGTCCGTGACGGTGAGGGTTCCTGATTCTGCGCCTGCCACCGTGGGGGCATAGGTGACGCTGAAGTTGCAACTGGCAGCCGGGGCCAGGGTGGCAGGGCACGCATTGCTCTGCGCGAAGTCGCCCAGAACCGATATGTCGATACCGGTCAGCGGCGCCGCGCCGCTATTGGTCAGCGTGGTATTGAGCACGAAGCTGTTGGCGCCCACGAGCGTGTCCGGAAAGGTCAACGTGCTGGGCGAGAGCGTGGCGCCGGCCACTGCGCCCACGCCGGAGAGGTTCACCTGTTGGCTCTGTTCGCCGCTGCCGGCATTGTCAGTGAACGTGACTGTACCGATGCGGGTGCCCGCCGCCGTGGGAGCAAAGGTAACGACGAGGCCGCAATTGCTGCCCGCGGGAACGTTGGCGCAGTTGCTGCTGGTGGTGAAATCGCCGGTCGTCGCAATGTTGGAGACAGACAGGTTGGCGGTTCCGGTGTTCTGGATGGTGACAATCTGTCCGGTGCTGGTGGTTGCAACGCCCTGGCTACCGAAGTTCAGAAGGGCCGGGGTGACCTGAATACCAGGCGCCGTTCCGGTTCCGGTCAGCGGCACAGATTGCGCACCATTCGTCTGCAGGCTGGTGATGGTGAAAGCGCCCGTGCGCGCGCCCGTGGCGCTGGGCGCAAAGGTCACGTTGATGCTGCAGGAACCCAGAGCAGAGAGGACGGGACAGTTGCTGGTCGCGGTGAAATCGCCGCTCGCCTGAACGTTGGTGATGGTCACTGGCGAGCCGTTGGGGTTGGTGATGATCAGAGTCTGCGCCGTGCTGGTGGTTCCCGTCGGCACGCTGCCGAACGCCAACCCGCTGACGCTGAAGTTGAGGTTGGCCGCGGCCACTGCGATGGTCTGCGTAACCTGGCCGGCCGCTGCATAGTTGGCGTTCCCCGCCTGGTTCGCCGCGACCACCACCATGCCCACACCGAGGATGTTCAGGGCATTTCCTGTGACGGATCCGGGGCCGGAGACAACGCTGTAGGTGACGGCGTTACCCGAGGCGCCGCCGGTGGCGGACAGCGCGAGGGGACCAACTCCCCATGTAACCGCCGTGGGAAGCGGGGTAAACGCGATTGCTTGCGACGCATTGCCGATGGTCAACGTGCCGGTGGCTGTGCCCGAGTAGTTGGCATCACTGATGGTGCCGACTACGGCGTAGCTGCCCGCCGTTGTTGGCGCGGTCGAGGAGCCGGTGTAAGTGAAGGTTACCGTCAGCCCAGCCGGGCTGGTTGTGGCTGTGATACCAAGCGGAGAGCCGGTGTAGGTCTGCGAGAGGTTGCCCAACACCAAGTTCGCCGTCGCCTTGTTCACTGTCACGCTCACCGTGCCGGCGACTGTGGTGTAGTCGGTCGTGTCCGTGGGCGTGAAAAGCACGTTTTGTGCTGCGCTGCCAACTGCCGGGGCTGTCGCAGGCGCGGTGAAGGCAAAGCTGCCCGCTACCGAGCCGCTTCCGCCACTCAGCGTAGACGAAGCCAGCGTCTGTCCGTAGATGATGGCGCTTGCTGTGGGCCAGGCGGACGCTGAAACCGTCGGCGTTGCCTGACCGATCGTCAGCGAATAAGCCTGACTGCCCGTTGCCGCGTTTTGATCCATCGCATGGACAGTAAAACTGTAGTTGCCAATCGCCGCGGGTGTCCCGGCGAGGACGCCTGCCGAACTCAGCGTCAGCCCGGAGGGCAGGCTGCCGGAACTGACGGTGTAACCATACGGCGACGTTCCGGCGCTGGCCGTAAATGTCTGGCTGTAGTTGACGCCTACTGTGCCGTTGGCAAGAGCTCCGGCGGCTGGCGTCAGGGTGAGATTCGGACTGATTCCCGCGCCGGCCAGGGCAGCAGTCTGCACCGTCGAAGCAACGTTGAGATTGTTGTCGGTGAGCGTCAGTGTTCCGTTGATGGCGCCGATAGCCTGCGGAGTAAAGTCGATTTCATAATTGCAGGACGAATTAGCCGCCAGGCTGGAGACGGTTCCACTCGTGGCCGAGCCGTTGCTGGTAATCTCCGGGCAAGATGTTCCGGAATCGAATGTAAAACTGCCGGCGCCGCCCGCGATACCTCCATTGGTGCCGAAGCTGGGAGTGGCGAAGGTCAGCGTTTCGTTGCCAAAATTGTACATTTGCAGGCGCATCGGGCTGTCCAAACCATCCAATACGTATTCAACCGTGGCTCCGAAGGCAGCCGATGCCGGAGTTTGAAAATCCTCCTCGAACACGTTGTGATGGGTTACATCGGAGAAGTAAACCTTGCCGCCGCCATCGACGGCGAGGCCGAAGATTTGCGCGGAACTCGGGGGCTTCGCGATGGCCACGGCCGCGGCATAGCTTCCCGCCGCCAGAGTGGACTTGAAGACGCCGCCATTCGAGATGCTGCTCTCACCGTAGTTGGCAAAATACACGTTGCCATTTCCATCCACAGCCACCTGAATCGGCCAATCCAGATTGCCGGCAACCAGGCTGGGCGTATAACTGCCAGCGGAATAGCTCTCCTTGATCACCCGGTTGTTGAACGAATCCGCGATGTAGACGTTCCCGCCGCCATCCACGGCTACACTGAAGGGCGTGCTCAGCGCCCGGCCAAGGACCGAAACGTTGGAGCCTACAATTGCGCTCTGCGCATAACTGCCGTCGGCCTGAAGCGTCTCTTTCAGAATCTGGTTGTCGATGGAATTGGCAATGTAGATGTTACCGTGCTGGTCCACCGCAACTCCGCCGGGGGAGTGCAATCCGCCGGCCACTACGGTCTGCGCATAGCCGCTTCCCTTGGGCGACTCCTTCAGAATCCGATTGTTGTTCGAGTCTGCAACGTAGAGGGCGCCGGCGCCATCCACGGCTACGGCTTCCGGTGTGCCATGTCCGTTGCTTCCGAAGCTGGCGCTGGACATATCCAGCACTTTCGTTGTGATGCCGCTAGGCGTGGTCATAAGGATGGCATAGTTGGCGATGTCGGCTGTGTAGAGGTTGCCGTTTCCATCCAGCGCCAGGCCCTGCGGATTGCCCAAGGAATTTCCGCTGCTGACTACGGTGCTCTCGACCCCGGGCGAGAAGTTCGCCTCCGGCGCCAGGCCCACGCCATAGAGATAGCTCGTGGCCAGCAGGTTGCCGGACTCGTCTTCGAGCAGCACAGCCCCATAGCGAGGCCCCGGATACTTCGCTGCAAAGGTCACGTTGACCGTGCAGGTCTGGCTGACGGTATATGCCTGCAGGACGCAGGTATCGCTGCCCGCATCGGCAAAGTCCAGCCCCGTCGCACCCTGGGTCACAACCTTGATGCTGGCCACTGTGCCCGCAGTTGCGATGGTCACCGCCACCGGATAGGATGCGGTAGTCCCCACCGCCGAGTTGAGAGTGATCGCCACCGCGCCCATGCCGCTGCTGGCGGCAAATCCCATTGCGCCTCCATAACTGGCGGTGATGGTGTCCGTCCCGGCGCCATGCAGTGTTTCAGCAGAGGTTGTGCAAGCGCCCGCGCTTAGAGTGCAATTTCCCAGCGTGTTGGACATTGTGTCGGTAAAGGTCACCGTGCCCGTTGGTGTATCGCTGCCATGGGCGCTATCCGTCACGGTTGCGGTGAGCGTTACCGTGCCGCCCGAAAGGACGGCGCCCGCCGAGACGGTGAGCGCCGTCGTGGTGGCGTCAGGTGCGGTTCCCGCGCCCCTCAGCATGATTGACTGTTGCGCCCAGGTGGCGTTGAAGCTGTTGTCGGTCAGCACCGCGCTGCCGCTGTTGCTGCCCACAACCGAGGGAATGAAGTCGATGCCCAGCGCGCAGGAACTGTTGGCCGCCAGGGAGGCTGTCGATCCGGAACTTGAAACCACCAGGCAGGTGGTGCTCGCGTCGCTTGCAAAGCCGGAAGGAAAAATGGGATTCGATCCGGACTCCGGTATGGCGATGAGCAGAGGCGCGTTGCCCAGATTCAGCAAGGTGACTGTTTGCGGACTATCCGCGCTCTGATAACCTTGCGCCGTGGCATCGAAGGTGAGCGAGGGCGCAGTCTCCTGGCTGCTCGCCACGATGCGGTTGTTGCTGGAATCCATGATGTACAGGTCGCCCGCGTCGCTGACTGCCGCGCCAATGGGGCTATTCAGCGTGACCGCGGATCCGGTGCTGAGAGCCACGGCATTGCCGCCACCGGAAGGAATTTCAACGATGCGATTATTAGCTACGTCGGAGACATAAATATTGCCAGGGCTGTCCAGGGTGATGGCGCGCGGATTGCTCAGCGTCAGAGAGCCTGTGCTAACCACGCTGCCCACGCCGTTTGCGATCTTCACCACCCGGTTGTGGCCGTTATCCGCCACAAAAATGCTGTTCGATCCATCCACGGCCACGCCCAGCGGACCGCTCAGCGTCACACCGGAGAACGAAACCACTTCGGCCGCGCCGCCATTGGGATATTCAACAACGCGGCTGCTCTGATTTTCGGCCACGTACACATTGCCGCCGCCATCCACCGCAATGCCGATGGGCTCAACGGAGAGGCCGTTATTGCCGAGTACGCTTGTAACTCCCGCGGCGCTCAATTCCACAACGCGATAGTTGAGGCCATCCGCAATATAAAGGTTGCCCGCCCCATCCAGCGCAACCGCATTCGGCTGACTCAGCGCGGCGCCTGCAATTTGGGTCGAAGAGCTGAGAACTACCGTTGCTGCGCCGTTGGGTGCAATCTTGTCCAGCCGATTGTTGCCCAACTCCACCACGTACAGATTGCCTTGCGCATCAAACGCCGGCCGGCGCGGTCCGCTCATGGCCGGGCTCAGACCCGTGATGGCCGGCACACTCACCGTGCCCGGCGAGAAGGCCGCCAGCGGAGCCAATCCGATGCCTTTGACGTAGGCGGTTGCCAGCACATTGCCGCTGCCATCCAACACCTCCACGGCGCCCAGCCGCACGCCGGGGTATCTCGGCGTGAAGGTAACCTGCACGGAGCAGGCTGTCGCGGTTGAATATGTTCCCGTGGTGCAAGTGGTTCCGCTACTTGCGTAGTTGAACTCAAGGCCGGTGGCGCCCTGGTCGAGCACTTTGAAAGAGCCAATCGTTGTGCCGGCAAGCACGTCAAAGTTGAAGGAAATGGCAGGCGAAGTAGCGCCAACATTCTGATTGCCAAAGCTGGCGGCAGCCGTACTGATTTCAATCACCTGGCTGGTGGCGGGAACGCCGTTGCCCCAGGCAGTCAGAAAGAGGTTTCCGTGAGCATCCTGAGCCACGGTCTCGGCTTCCGGAACATTCGTGCTCAACGGAATGGCCGTGGCTGTGCTGTAGCCCTCGGAATACGGAAACTTGTAAACCGCGTTGTTGCCGCTCTCTGCCAAATAGAGGTTGGACGATGAATCGAAGAGGAGCTGGCAGGGGCTGGCGAGACCGCTGAGGACTGTGGTCCTGGACGTATACGAAGGCGCGGCATACTCATACACCGCATTTGCAGCGGAGTCCGAAACCCACAGGTTACTGCTGCTGTCGAAAGTGATTCCCTTGACCGTTACGAGGCCAGTGCTGATGATTGGCGTCGCCGAGGTTCCGGAGGCCGCGTTGGCAGGGATCATTGAAACGGTTCCCCCTCCGGCTACCCAGATATTTTGCGATGCATCCAAGGCGACACCGAACGGGAGATCAGGCGTTGGGTACACCGCTGTAACCGCTGCCGACGTCGTGGAATACTTGAGCACACGGTAGTTCTCGTAATCGGCAATATAGAGGTTATTGCTGGAATCCATCGCCAGTTGTTGCGGGCAACTCACAGTGTAAGAGCCTAGGGGAACGACTGCCGTCGCATGGGTGGTGGCATCAATCTTCACGATTTGATTGCCGTCGCACTGTGCGATGTAGATATTGCTGTCCGAATCGGTCGCCACGCCCACCGGGCCCCACCATTGTACGGACCCCGTGGCAAGGATCTGCGACTGTACACCGCCAACAATGACCCCTCCGGTGCTTGCGAAGGCCGTGGAGCCAAGGGTCATGCCCAGAGCAATCAGGGAGATCATGATCCATGCCTGGGCGAGGCTGAGGAGACTACAAATGGAGGCAGGAAGCGAGCGAACGGAGCGATTTGCAGGGGCCATGGGAGCGACCATCCTCGAATGCACGGAGCTCTCGTTCAAAGGGACGAATGATCTGTGCAGTGGAATGTATCCGCATCGTCAGTAAACAGATGAATAGGAGTGCAGGCCCGCCACGAGAAAAGCCATCGATTGATCACGAAATTACATGCGCATTCCCCCCTATCGGCATAATGCAGTAATTTTTCTATGGGTTACGGGCACCTATCATATAAGTGCTGACACAAAGCCAAATTGGATTGGACAATCTGGGGATGAAACGCAGGAAACGGCCACGCAACGGTTGATCGAGGCCGCATCCGAACTCCGCACATGGCGAGGCAATCTTCCACATCCTGGGAGTGAGGCGCACTGTCCATAAGGGACTGGGTTGCCGGGAAAAACCACAACATGGTATGCCGTTTTCAAATGCATCCGTATTTTGCAAGAGCATGGCCGGCAGGCATTTGATGAGGTCTCGACGATGAATGCCCACTTGCCCGGCTCAGAACTTGAACTCCGACACGGCCGAATGGAGGTGTACCGCCATCTCGCTGAGCGCCACGGATGCTGACTTGGTGTCGTTCGCACCCTGCGTGGTGTTTCGCGCCGATGTCGCTACTCCTTCAATGTTCCTGGTGATGTCGCTGATCCCTTGGGCGGCCTGGGACACGCTGCGGCCAATTTCATTGGTGGTGACGGTTTGCTCTTCCACCGCCGAGGCAATGCTGTTGGAGATGTCGCTGATCTGGTTGATGATTGCGCCAATCTCTTCGATTGCGGTGACGGCTCCCGTGGTCACCTGCTGGGCGGTCTCGATTTTCTCGCTGATCTCCTCTGTCGCCTTGGCGGTCTGTTTGGCTAATTCCTTGACCTCATTGGCCACCACAGCGAATCCTTTGCCCGCCTCTCCGGCACGCGCAGCCTCGATGGTTGCATTCAAGGCCAACAGGTTGGTCTGCTGCGCGATGGAAGTAATCACCTTGATCACGTTGCCGATTTCCTGGCTCGATTCGCCCAGTTTGCGCATGGTGATGTTGGTCGATTGCGCCATTCCCACCGCCGCGCTGGCCACCTGCGCCGAGTCGTTGGCGCTCTTTGAGATTTCCCTGATCGAGGCTTGCATCTGTTCGGAGGCCGTGGCCACGGATGCGATATTCCTCGACACCTGTTCGCTGGCCGCAGAGACCACGGTGGCCTGATTAGCGGTCTCCTCCGCGGTGCTGGCCAACACCTGGCTCACCGCAGTCATTTCTTCGGATGAGGACGCCAGTGTGGTGGCGCTCTCCGAGGTGGCCTTGAGCGGAGCAACAATCGCCTCCAGGGTCCGGTTGATGCCCTCGATAACCCGCCGGTAATCGCCGTGATGCCTGGTAGCATCGGCGCGCGTGTTCACGTGACCCTTGGCAACTGCTTCAGCGAGCATGTCGGCGTCGCGCACCAGCGCGTCAATCGAAGTCATGGTCTGAATGAAGGCAGGAATGAGCGCGTCATTCTCCGAGCGTCTCCCGATCGCCTTCACGCTCTGGAACTCCTCTTGGTAGTCGCCCGCCCCGATCATCTCTACCATCACTGCGATGTGCCGGAAGCTCTCTTGCGCCTGGTTCGTGGCTCGCGCCACTTCGGCAAAGATCCCCTGATAGGAGCCGGCCACTTCCACTGTGCAGTCGTTGACCGCCATGCGCTGGAGAACGCCGTTGGCCTCTCGCAGACCACCCAGGCCGTCGATGCACGCATTCAGGCTTTGCTTGAGAGTGTTGAAATCGCCTCTGTAGACATCGGTAATCCTGGGCGGAATGTCGCCCTTGCCAATGCGGTCAACATAGTCCGCCGCGACATGCAAGGGGCCGATCACTTCATTCAGTGTCTGATTGATGCCTTCGATGGTCTTCCGAAAATCGCCGTGGTGGCGGGTAGCATCGGCGCGCCGGTCAAGGTTTCCTTCCACTGCGGCACCGGCCAGCATCGCCGCGTCCTCCACGAGCGCATTGACTGCGTCGATGCAGGTATTGAGATTCCCCTTGATCGCGTCGAAGTCGCCCTGGTAGGCCTCGGTTATCTTGGCGGGGATGTTTCCAGTGGAGATGCGCTGCATGTAATCGGCAGCCACGTTGAGTGGGCCGATGACAGCATCCAGGGTCCGGTTGACCCCGTCTGCCACCTTTCCGTAGTCGCCTTCGTGCTTGCCAGCGTCCACGCGCGCAGAGAGTGTTCCTTGCACGGCGGCCTCGGAAAGCGCATTCATATCGAGCGTCAAGGCATTCACGGCAGCGACGGTGCATCCGTAGCTCTTTGCCAGGATGTCGCGGTCGGACTTGGCTTCAATGACGATGGAGAGATCGCCATGCGCCATCTTTTCCAACCCGTTGGAAACGCCACGAATGTACTCCAACAACTCTCTGAAGGACTCGGCGAGAGAACCGACCTCGTCTCCGCAGCGGTATTCAATCTCCACGTTTACGTCGCCCAGCGAGATATGGTGGGCCGATGCAGCCAGTTGTCCAAGCGGCCGGGAGATGCCGCGTCCGATCCATAGGCCCATCACGATGAGCGTCAACAGAATCGCTGCGGCCGCGATCTCCATCATGCGGGTCTTCGATGCGACCAACACCGTTGCCTGCCGGTCATTCTCTGCATCCCAGGCGTTGGTGAGCCGTGTGATCTCGTCGACAGCCGCAGCATCGATCCGGTAGGCAGCCTCCATGGGACCGGTACGCACGGCGGTAGCACGGGCGCGGTCTCCTGCCGCGAGCGCGGGAAAGAACTGCTGCTCGGCGACGTCGTACCAAGCCTCGGTGGAGGTGTTGCTGACCCCGGCCACCAAGTCGCGCAGCGGTCCGGGAGGCAGAATCTGCATGTAGTGCTGATGCCCGCTCTCGTAATCCTTGCGGGCGGAACGAATCTGTTCGATGAGCAATTCGCGCTCGGCCTGCGTGGAAGCGTCTTCAGCCTCGACGGCCAAGGAGTAAACCTTTTGCAACGACTGCGGCGGATTCTCAAAGTCCGCGGCGACGGAATTTGACATGCGTTTCTGGGCGAAGAAATCCGACCCCACCTGAATCTGGCTGATGGTACGGAACGCCAGCACCGCAAAGATGAGCAGGCCTGTTACAGCGACCGCTGTGAGAACATCCAGTTTTCTGCCGATCTTTAGATTCTTCCAGATTGCCATCGTCTCCGCCATTCTCTTGTATGCTCGTCTGCCGGCGCGCCGGGCCGTTTGACTGATAGCCACTCAATAGTCCCGGGGCGTGGCGTATCTCGTGTCCGCGATCATCCTTTCGCAAATGCGACGAGCAAGTTGATGGCAGCGAGAGTTATTTGTTTATGCGTATCGGCATTTTGGGGAC
>Ga0224528_1000480_pt1 | contig 30534 bp, 19 predicted proteins | sample CBST25metaG_2_FD_179888 | JGI IMG/M metagenome (GOLD analysis project Ga0224528, IMG submission 179888) | Peat soil microbial communities from Stordalen Mire, Sweden - C.B.S.T25 | ecosystem: Environmental > Terrestrial > Soil > Wetlands > Peat | place: Sweden: Norrbotten County, Stordalen Mire...
TTACCAGCCAGGTTGCGTTCTGCATGTGCAAGTTTTCGCTCATCTTCCTAAGCATCCATTCGGCGGGAGATAAATCTTGCCACAGGGAGTTGCAAACCACGCGAGCGGACCGGGTTCGATAGTAAAACGGCGCCCAAGGAGACGAAAGGAGTACCCGCTTGCTGTCCCCTTCCCGCAGCGCCGCAAGCTGCCGTTCAATCTTGTCCGGCGCCAGCAGATCGTCTGAGTCCAACTCCTGAATGTAGTCTCCATGGCTTAGCCCATAGGCGTGGTTTACTGCTGCCGAAAGGCCACGATTCTCCGTGGAAATCACTGTCACTCTTGGGCCGAAGCGCCGTGCCAATTCGCCCGTACGGTCCCGTGACCCGTCATCGACTACGATGATCTCCGTGGGCTGCCACGTTTGGGCAAGAGCGGATTGTATCGTTGAGCCGATCGTCGCCGCGGCGTTGTAGGCGGGGATCAGAATTGAGACCAATGGTTTCATGGCAAGACCTGCCCTCGCAACTGGATGGTTCTGAATCAGTGAATTTCGTGCGGCTCCGGCACACTTCCTCGACAGCCTTTCAGTCGCGGCAGCGGGGGACCACGTAACTCGCACAATTAAATCACATACGGTACGCCAAGACGCATCGGAACCGCCCACCGCTGGTTCGCTGATCATGATTTTGGTGGCCGGTAATCAATCAAAATGTTACTATTTTCCCAAATTCGTGTATAAGAAGAGCCGCCATCTGGCAAAATGCCGCGCGTAACCTGAAATCATGATGGCGGGCCGTACAATGCACCCTGGCCGTCTCTACGTGAACGTTGTCCATCGAGGAGAAATCGATAATGACGAAGACATTGAAAACGATACTGTTTGGACTTCTCATGAGCGCCTTTTGCAGCGCGGAAGCCCAGACCTGCACAGCTTCCGGAACGAAGTTGAATGCGGCAACCTGCAATCAAGCGGACGTTCAGGCTTGTTTCACCGCCGCAACCTCCTCGACGACCGTCATCAACATTCCTGCGTGCAGTGGAGGAAGCACCTGGGGGAGTGAGACCACGTTCACAGTTCCGAGCGGCAACACATCCTTGTCGATTTTGGGGGCGGGCAGTCTCACGACACCAGGCGGAGGCGACCAGACGGTTATCATCGACGGGTCAAACAGCACAAGCCCGATCTTGCAAATCTTCACTGCAGCCGCATCGTCCACTTTCAGAATTGCGGGAATTACGTTTGAACTCAATTCCGGCACCACGAAGAACAATGGAATTGTGATTATCGGCGGATCCTCACAACATATCCGCACGGACCACGTCCATTTCGTCTCTGCGGTAAATTCAAATGTCTTTCAGTTTAGCGGTTGCGTTTACGGAGTCTTAGACCACTCCATCTTTGACGAAGCTGCCGGAAGTACCAGTAACTCGGTTCGTCTTTACAATCAGGGGCCTTGCTACGGCGACGCTCTGGGCGTGGGCGATCAGGCTTGGGCGCATAGCACGGGACTCGGCGGGCCCAACTTCATGTTTGTCGAGAACAATGTCTTCAACAACGGGGCTGGAGACGACTGCACCGATGGCGGTAGCTTCGTTTGGCGATTCAATACAATGAACACGACCGCGCCCGCGCCCAGCGTTCAGACACACCCGACGGGCGGTGGTGGACGAATCCGCGGATGCCGCGCATGGGAGGTCTACCAAAATCAATTTCTAGCCTCCAACTATATCAATGCTGCTCTCTGGATGAGCAGCGGAACGGGAGTTGTCTGGGGCAACACCGCACCAGGCTCCTCTGCCGGGGGCGGCGCCGGCTACCAGAACTTCCTTGAACTGCTCTCGATGCGACAGAGTAACTCCACTTACTCGGAGTCCGCCCCGCCGAATGGTTGGGGATACTGCGGAACGGCGTACAACGGCACGGGGTCCAACTGGGACCAGAACCTCAGTGCCAGCAGCGGGCGGAGCTGTCTGGATCAGCCGGGACGTGGAATCGGGGATCTTCTGACTGGCGGTTTTACCTTTGACGGAAGCGGCTCGAACAATGTCACCAACACTGCAACAGGCTGCACCTCTTCTTCCCCCTGCGCAGCGCCGAGACAGGCTTCGGAGCCTATCTATGAATGGATGGACAACTATTCAGCGGTTCCACAGAACCCGAGCAACCTTGTCGCCAATTCGAACCCGTCGGCCCTCATCGCCAACTCGGATTACTACACTTGGTGCAGCGCTTCCAGTCTGAGCGGTTGTACCAGTTTCAACGGAACCGTGGGAGTAGGCAGCGGAACGCTCGCCGCTCGTCCTTCCACATGCACCACTGGCGTAGCCTATTGGGCAACCGATCAGGGCTCCTGGAACAACAGCGGCAGCGGCGGACAGGGACAACTGTTCAAATGCACGTCGACCAACACATGGACACTTTTTTATACCCCCTACACGTATCCTCATCCCCTTGTTGCATCGAGCCCCGCGCCGGGTATTCCAGTGAATCCCCAAGCGACGTTGCAAACGAGCACCACGACACAGACCACGTCCAAGCCGGCTGCCAAGGTCAGCAAACCGGCTACCCAGACGCCTCAACCAACTGTTCCGAAGCCTCCGCAGTGAACCGGAGCGAGAGCTTCCGGTATGCTGAGCCGTCCTTCGAAGCTGCCTCTTGCTGGGCCATCCAGCAAGAGGCGGTGGATGATCTCCAGGCCAAGAAGCTTGTGGAGTTCGGTGGTGTAGTTCCGATCTCCCTTCAGGTGACGTTCGACCACCATTTCGAGTCCTTTCCGGTCGATGTAGGATCTGGAAAGGCTGCGGGCGTCGAGCAATACCTCTCGAACGTAATCCGCTAGTGCATCCCGGTACCAAATCCGGAAATGAAAGGGTTTGTGCCGCCCCAGGAATGCGCGCTCGAAATGGAGCGCTGAAAAGGAGTGGTCAAGTCGCGCCAGCCATTGCGGCATGCCCATGTCAAAGGCATATTCCGCTTTGAACGAAAATTCGAGAAGACCTCGGAGTGCCGCGCCGGAGATATTTCCCGCAGTTCCTGCCAGCCCGCGGTCGGTACGAATTCCCAGCAACTCGCGGTTCCCATCGGCGACCAGCCTCAACGAAACATCGCTGCTGGCCAGGGCCGGGGCAGGCGAGCGAAAGACCGTCCGGACAAAATCGTTATCAAGGTAGGGAGAGCGCATGGCAAGCTGCGTCTGCTCCAGTGCCAACACTCCATAGAGAAACCACGGAGCCAGTTGGAAAGCCGCCAGCGCAACGGGGGGCCCATGAAGTACCTCTGCGCAGGTCTTCGTTGCCAAGTGGATGTCAGACAGAAACTCCGGGCAAAACAAGCCTGCAACCGGCTCCACGGGCTTGAATGCGCGAACTCCCCGCAGAATTTCTCCGCCATAGTTACCCGTCATTCTCACTGGGGCGATGGTGCGCGCCATCTCATTGAGATAGAGATCGGGCGCGCGGCTGGCGTCTACGCATCCATCGGTGAGGTATACAGCCCGCTCCGCGTAGTGACGAAATTGAGAAAGAAACTCCCGGCCAGCAGTGAGCACCTGGTGGGACTGGTGGCACATTTCCGCCACGCGTCGCGCCACACGAACGTCCTGGTTCTCGCGGAACATGCTGCCGAAGGTGTAGCAAGGCAACGACCCTGGATCGGCCTCGCGGCAGGCCAGGATCATGCGCGTGTCGAGACCGCCGGTGAGGGACATTCCGATCTGTTCCCGCCCCGCAAAATACCGCGGCAGATTTCGCGTGAACACCGCACGAAGTTCCTGGTAGTACGCCTCCGGATCGAGCTGTTCCTGTTCTTCCCACTCGTTTGTCTGGAAGTAAGCGTGCTTTCCTGCGAGTGAACCATTTCGAAAGGTCCATGCAGAGCCTGGCGGCAGAACCTGGATGCCGTCAAAAAGGGTTCGGTTCTCCAGGACAGCGCCGCAGGAGACAAACTCTCCAAGCCCTCTGGAGTCCAAACGCCTGAGTTCGGGACGCACGGCCAAAATCGCCTTGGCCTCCGCCGCCACGTAGAACGCGTCTGCTGATTGATGGTAGTAGACCCGATGCATTCCGAACCGGTCGTTGAAAAGCATCGCTGTTCCGCGCGCGCGATCCGCGACAAGGCCGTGAAATCTTCCATTCAGACCTGCTGGAAACGACGGATCCTCTTCATAGAGGTGAGCCAGATAGGAAGCCCCATCGGAATCGAACGCGTGCCCTTGCGCCTTCAAACGCTGACGCGTGCCGGGCTCTGGAAACTCTTCCCCGGAAAAGGCGAGCACCACGTCTCCCCGTTCGTTGCGCAGCGGCATCCCGTCGCAGAAGGAATCTTTGCGCGCGACCCACCCCACGTACACGCCAGAGGTTTCATCGAACCACGTCCCCGATGTATAGAAGGCTTCGTGCCGAAGGCTCTCGACCATCCGCATCAATTGCGGAACAGCCTCTTCTTTTGCCATCTTTGTGAAGAGTGCGACGATTCCAGGCATGGCAAATCTGATCCAATCAGAGAGGTGCTTGACTGCTGTGAGCGTCGAGGGGCGTCCGCTTCGGCGGGACGCCTTACTGAAGGGAGATGCTGGAGCCGGCGGGAGGATTTGAACACTCCATCTGCCGATAACGGATCGGCTGCTCTGCTGTTAAGCTACACCGGCTCATCTTGTTTAAACATTGGTAGAAACTCGGCTGCACTCGTTCGACAGCATCTCGATGATTCGTCGTGAGACGAGCCGGGCGATATTGGGGCGATTTACAATCTTCGCTGGCGGTTGTCGCTAGAGAGGTTTCTCCTTGCTTCCCAACCTGCGCTCTGCCCAAAATGCCCTCGCCTTGAGGAACAGCCTCAAGATTGGTTTTGGCGTATTTGCGGCGATACCGCGATGGACTCCCAGCTTCAATGCAACCCGTCCCTTGAACGTCAAAGGAATGTAGTACCTAGGCAGTTGAAAAGACTCGAATCCATTCCGCCGCTTGAACTCCGTCAGACTGCTATTCGGATCATAGTAGACAAAAGATCCATAGATGAAATGCGATTTCCCCTCTGACTCGCACACTTCAACCGCCTTTGCGATCAAAGCGTTATTCGGCCTCTTATCGAAGTGTTTTTTCATACTGAGAATCTGTGTGATCGTACCAGTCGAACCGACCCATGTGAGCTTGATAAAGCCGATCAGTTCTTCCTGGTAGTAAGCTCCTATGAAAATGCTTCGATCGAGATAATTCGCAAGAGAGTTCTTTATCGTCTGGAAATCTTTCCCGTAATGCCAAAAGGCCTTCCCTTGCCGCACGGGGACCTCGTTGTAAATTGGACATGTCGCCTCGGCAAACTGATCGTTGAACTCTACTACTTTCACCTCCACACCACTCTTTTTCGCTCGGTTCACGGCTTTTCTAATGCTGTACGCCGCACCATCTTTCCACCAATGTGAATAGCTGGTAATCGGAAGCGCCGCTGCGTTCTCCCACTCCATGGGATAGCTATATTTGGGTGATCCGTCGGGAACTCGCTGCGCGAAAGTGAACAGGTCGGCCTTCAGTCCGCTGCCCTTTAGTGCAGTGATGAAGTTGGAGGAATTCTCGATTGAGTCGCCTTCCACTAGTTCTTCGTCAAGAACTGCGGCAATCCTAAGCCACTTGCCGGTCGCAATGACTGTTCTTCCCCCGACCTGAACCGATGGGACCACCAAAGTCTTCCCTTTGAAGTGAGTCTCCGCGTGTCCTAGCCGCGCCGTTGACTCTTCTGGACCCAGGGGCTCTTCAGTTGCTTGCTCAACAGGACGGATGAGGGTATCCATGATGATCTCCTTAACTTGCCGTTTCTATCGAATTCCTGGTAACTTCGCCCGCCGCGCCGAAAGCGGCGAGACGTTGCACACGAGTCTTGGCCCGTTCAGGCACGACAATAGCCCCCATCATGAAAACCATGTACAACAAGCCGCCTTCCAATGCTGCTTCCGACATGTTGTAAAAGACAAGAACCAACCACATGGCCATACCGAATTCGGCAAAGCTGGAAGAGGGAGCCAATCTGTTACACATCGACCGGTACGCCGCCACCAGGAAGCCAATGACGAGGAGAACTCCGATGAGGCCCAAGTCGAGGTAGACCTGGAGGTAACCGTTGTGTGCTTCATTGAGATGCCCAAGTCCAGAGTTCTGCCAGAAGTAATCCAGGCGCGAGCCAAGCCAAAAGCTCTGATAGCCTGTGCCGATGGCCGGATTGGTGTGCATGCCTAGAAGAAATGCCCAGATCTTCGTCCTGTCGGTTAGTGTCGGGTCCTTGCCGACGGCCCCGGCCATTGAACCGTTCATATCGAATCCAAAATCGAGAATCAAGTACAAACAAAACAAGGCCGGTATGAGTACCTTGAGAGATCCTGGGTTCCGACGAAACGTTTTGCTATGCACCGCCGATATCACCAGACAGCCAAGGAACAGGCATACATCCGATGTGGTGCTGTGAGCCAGATTCATCAACCAGAGCGTCATGCAAGCGAATGCAGCGTTGATAAGCATGATCCGCTTGGTACGCTTCTGCTTGCGCTCAGGCCAGCGCACAACAGTGTCCCAGAAGAATAACAGCCCACTGATCAGGCACAGGAGACCGAGCATGTTCTTGCTCGTCGAGGCGCCCGTGTACTCGACCGCGCCAGTCCAGGCTGAGTACGCTCTCCCCAGTTCGGCGTAGTACTTAATCACCAGAATGGAAAGCGGGACGAGCAGATAGCTGACGCGCCTAAGGACCACACGGACAGCCTCTGCCGGACGAGGGTCGGATAGAACAACGAGGATCACCAGGTAGCTGCCCAGGTCCCGAATCCACCGCTTAAGCGCAATCATCGGAAAATCGGACCAGAAGACGCTCACCAGAGCAAAGGAAAGGAATGCCAAGAGGGCCCGGTTGCGCGCAATGAAGCTTCCCCACTTCAAGGACCGGGACATCAGGATGCCAACCGCCAGCAAGATTAAGGCAGAAGAGACGATTTGATCGAGAGGATTGCCTTCCTCAAATGATTGAGCCGACACTCCCACTTGACCGTTGAGCCACTGAGAAGGGTTTCGCGATCCGGCAAAGAACAACGTGAGCACCGGCACCCACAAGCACAGCGAGGTGCGCCGATCTCTGGCCGGGTCCATCCAAAAGAGCCCCACCGTCAGGACAAGCCAGAGCATGAGCGCTACGGAAGGAGGCATCGCATCAACCAGTTTGGGTTTGGGTTATAAGGCTAAAGCCAGCTTCACTGGCACTTATCGACTTACACCGCAAGGGGCTGGTGCATTGACACTTTGATCGAAGTATATGTCCACGAATTCTTCGGAAGAGTGAGGCCCGAGTGTGCGCGATTCCCCGCCATTGTAGACGCGCAATCGCAGACCGGGCACAGAGTTCCCCTGAACGGTCGTAACCTCGGCGCACACCGCAAGCGGATCCGTATCACCTGCACGAAACCTGACCGCACGCCGCTTCTGAAACCAACTGGTTGCCTGCCCAGCCGTGGCAAACCACGCGCCGCGGCCTTTCAAATCTGCAAGCAGTGCGTGATAGCAAGGGGACCACATTCTTTCCGGGGCAAGACTCCGGTCGTGCCAGTTGGTCGTCATGCACCCGCCAAATTCGACCATATTTCCTACCATCCGATCAAGGATGCCCTTTGCTTGTTGATTCGATAGCCCGAGATAAGCCGGGTAAAACAGAGCGGTATCCATGACATGCAACGAGAGTTCCAGCAAACGTGCCGCTTCGAGAGGCTTGTAGGCTTGGGTTGTGCCCGCCCGATAGCCGACGGTCTCCCTATATCCAACCGTCGAGTCATAGATCGCGCCGGCCTGCTCCAGGACGGCAGGTGAATGCTGGTCATAATAAAGCCAGTGCATGCGCACTCCGGTCGTTGACCCACCGGTGACGCGTCCGATCTCTTCGAGTTCCTCCTTCGCTTTCGCAATGTCGCACCATGCATCAATGCCATGCAGCCCGACTTCGCATCCTGCGGCGCTCATCTGGTGAAGCAAATCGGCGATATCACGCGCGCCATATCCGGAAGCACGAAAGGCTGGCGCTGGGCCATTCAAGTCTCTTCCCCGGTCGTTCTCAAAAGGAATCACGAAGAAGGTCGAGCCGAGTCCCTTTTCAATTTCCAGATAGCGATTGACAAAGCCGCGCCAGAAATCTTTCGCCAGGCCAACGTGAACAAAGGGCAATTTCACAACTGCCGCCCAGTTTGCCAGTAAAGTCCGAACCGGCAGCCGACCGCGGAGGAAATTGCCCATCGAGGCGAACACGGCGCGATACACAAATCCAAGCGTCGTGTGGTCCGCTTTATGCCTGCGAATCGAAGGATGATCCACGTCGTGAGTCAGGCATGCGATGAATGAGTATCCATCGGGAACCGGAGGAACCTCGATGAGCGGAACCCCACTGGCTACGATCAAATCCCGCATCAATGCGATGTGCAGATCCAGCGTTGGGATCGCGGCGTAAGCCACCGGCTGCCCAACCGTAAGCAAGGCCCGAATCTCGCGGAACAGGTCGTAGCCAATCCGCATCACCGTCTGGTCTGAATCCTGCTGCCGACTGATCGCCGACCGGTGAGATTGTTCGTCCGCCAGGAGGCCGGAGCCCTTTTCTTGAAAGGCTATGCAGTCCCCGTAGATCGGGATGCTCCTCCCCTTGTAGGCAAGTACGCAGTTGCTTTTTCGAGAGGCGATTCCAATTTTCTTTTGAGAGTCGAACGAGACTTTCCGGCCGGAATAGAGAAGGACCAGTTGCGCGGATCCCCTCGCCGGACCATGATTCCCCGTTGAGAGCAGCACTTCGTATGACTGTCCCTCTCGACAAAACTCCCATGGAGTCTTGAATAACTCGAAGAACTCGGCAATAACAGAGTGCTCGGACGAGTCTGCCTTGACACCGATCATGAAATCGCTCTCTTCTGAATAACGGGATGCTGCTTCGTGTGTTCCCCTTAGCCATGGCCCCGAAATCCTCAGCTACAGAGGGCGTGCTGCAGATTCTGCCGAAGTGTCTTTCTTCATCAGTCCGGCCACCAGGCCGACAAGGGTCTCACGCTCCTGCTGCCAGGAATGCGCGCGATAAACTCGCTGCCCCCGCTCGGCCAGGTCACGAAGTTCGGCGGCGTGCGTGGCCGCGTATAGCAACTTCTTTGCCAGATCCGGTGCATTACCTGACTCAAAATAGAGCAGGGACTCTGAGTCGAAGTAGTCTTGGATTCCCCGGGTGCTGGGAGCAATCACTGGCTTGCCGAGCGCCAGATACTCGAAGATGCGTGTCGGCGTGTTGATGTCGGTGAAGGTGTTGCGCTGGTTGGGAATGACGCCGACATCACAGGCTTCGATCTCGGTGACAAGTTGCTCCAGCGTTCTCGATCCGAGGTAGCGAACCTTGCCTTCCAGGCCCAGGCTCCGGACCTTCTCCATCACTTGCTCGAGATAGGGCGTGCTGCGGCCGTAGACCCTGAGTTCGGCCGTCGGGATGGACTCGTGAATCAGCGCCAGCGCATCGACGGCTAACTCCAGGCCGTTCCGTTCCACCAGCGATCCGTGATACATCAGCACAGTCGGGTCACCGGATCTGCGAAGGGGATAGGAGCGCGCCATGCGATAGGGAAAGATGTCTCCATCGGGCGCGTTCATGACCACGCCGATCTTTTCAGCGCGACAACTGCGTTCTGAAAAGATCCGTTTGCAGGCGACATTGACGGTGATCACCAGATCCGCGCGCGCGATGCTCCACTTTTCCAGACGACGAATCACCCGGACGGCAAAGCTGTTCTCTGCCATTCCGAAGATCGTCCGCATCAGTTCGGGCATGGGATCGTGCTGATCGAGAATCACCTTGGCGCCGAATAGTTTAGGCACGAATGCGCACATCACCAGAATGTCGGGCATGTTATGCACGTAGACGAGGTCGTAGCGGTGTCGCAGCGTGCGCCACGCCAGAATGGCGGAGGAGACAAAAATAAACGCGAAATACTGATAGGCGTAGGATAGAGCGCCACCGCGGCGATGCTTGACCGGAATCCGGATGATCTCGAGCTGATCCAGCGTTTCCCTCTTTGGCTGCTTCTCGTCTCCCTCACAAATCAGATCGATCTGCATGCCCTCTTTGAGCAGCGCTTCGGCAGCGCGGCGGGGCCGTGGGTCGGCGGGATAGTGCGAAAACACCACCATGGCTGTCCGTTTGCCGGCCAGCCGCACGCTCGGGGCCAGGCCCGGCACTCCCGGTGGAGGAGCTTCCACGGTGGTCGCAGCCTGAGAGGCTCTGCCGTTTGCAAGACTTTCCATTGTCCCATCCCTGGCTGCGGTTAGACAGCGACTTCCTCGGTGCTCGTCGCCACCAACTTGCCGCGCGCTTCACGTTCAACCTTCATGCGATTGGAAGCCCGAATCGCTTCCAGTACGACCGATTCGTCGAACTGGCGAAGGATTTCGATGTTGGGCATGACACAGTGGCCGCCAATGACTCCAGGAAAATACTTAACGGGAGGAAAGAACTTGATCTCGTCATAGAACGAGATCACCTGCTCATAGTCGGCGCCCGACTGATCGCAGAATCTCTCCACTTCCTGGGCCCAGGCAATCATCAAGCCAAAGTATGTGGTCTCGGTCAACTTGGCCAGTTCGGTCGCCTCGGGAGACGTAAGGACCTTGGTCTTCAGCCCTGCGGATTCAAAATGCGCTGCAGCCTGGCTGCCCGCATCGCTGTCGATGGCTCCCACAAACTTGGTGTACAGCGAGAGTTCTTCCAACATGCGCACGTGTTTGCCGCGCACTGGGCTGTTCACCACGGCCGCGCCCGTCCGCTCCGCAATCAGGCGGGTCGTGCCCACGGCGACAGTGCTGTTGACAATCGTCACCTGGGGCTTGAACAACGCGATATAGCGCGCCGTCTCTCCTACAAAGTCCCGGATCTGAAACGGATAGCAGATGTGAAGAACATCCGTCTCGACAACGTCCACCGGAGGTAGCGAGATGTCGACTCCAACGGTGTCGTGGTATTTCGAAATCAGTTCGAAGAGCGGCCTGCCTACCTCGCCAAGCCCCGCAACAACAACCTTGCTTTTTGTTTTCACGGCGTTTGAGCCTCCTCCAAGAGAATCGTTACCCTGCGGTTAAGCTTCATGCACGAACGCGAACGAAATGCCTGAGTTGACGCCATGGGACAGAACTCATGCTGTTCTTTCCGCTGATACCAGGGCGTTCTCTTCGCCCTCCATGCGCTTCTGAGGGACCGTCGCGAGGAAGGCGGCAACTTCTTCAACCACCCTCGCCTGTTGCTGTGCCGTGAGTTGCGGGAACATCGGCAAGGACAGGATTTCCCCTGCCACTCGTTCCGTCACGGGGAAGTCACCGGGCTGATAATTGAGCGCGGCGTATGCCCTCTGCAGATGAAGAGGAATCGGGTAATGAATTCCCGTACCGATGTGCGCGATCTTCAAATGTTCCGACAGACCCTCACGATCACTCGTGCGGATGACATAGAGGTGATACACGGCGCGTGACCAGGCCGGCTCGTGTGGAAGAGCGATCCCTTCGGCCCCCGACAGCAGGCGGCTGTATTCTGCTGCCCAATCACGGCGCGCCGTGTTCCAAGCCGCCAGATGCGGCAACTTGGCCAGCAGAATCGCGCATTGGATGGTGTCGAGCCGCCCGTTATAGCCCTCGACGTCGTGGTAGTACTTCTTCACCTGGCCGTGATCGCGGAGCATCTTCACCTTGGCGGCGACGTCGGCATCGTTCGTGGTCACCGCCCCGCCTTCACCGCATGCGCCCAGGTTCTTGCCGGGATAGAAGCTGAAGGCCGCGGCCCTCCCCATGGATCCGGCTTTCATCCAGCGATTGCGTTCCTTCGAGAAATATTCGGCGCCATGGGCCTGGCACGCATCTTCGATCACGGTAAGGCCATAGCGAGCGGCCAGTGCCAGGATTTCATCCATGTCGGCCATCTGTCCGTACAGGTGGACAGGCACCACCGCGGTCACCGGGCGTCCGCTGCGCAGGCTGATCAGTTGCCCGGATTTCTCCCGCGCGCACTGCTCCTCGAGGAATTGCCTGAGCTTCTCCGTCGACATGTTGTACGTGTCTTCGTCGATGTCGACGAACTCCGGGGTGGCCCCAGCCTGGGAAATGGCTTCCGTGGTCGCAATGAAGGTGTGCGGTACGGTCACCACTACATCGCCTGGCTGGATGCCGCAGGCCATCAGGGCGAAGCGCAGTGCATCCGTTCCGCTGCTGACGGCAATGGAATGAGTGGTGTCGCACGCGGCCGCGAACGCCTTCTCAAACTCGCCCACCACCGCGCCACCCACAAAGCCGGCCGTATGAAGGCTGTCGCGAAAGGCACCGACGAGTTCGTGCTCTAGTTCCAGATGGGGCGCGACGAGGTCAAGAAACGGAACCGCAACCGGAGCTTTCAATTCCCCTGAGGAAGCGATGAAGCGAAGAATCTTGGCCGGATTTCCAGCAACGATCGCGTGGGGAGGCACATCTTTGGTGACCACGCTTCCCGCCCCGACAATTGCGTTTTCTCCAATGGTTACATTGGCCAGAATCGTCGCTCCGGAACCGATGGACGCACCCGCCTTGACCAGCGTCCGCTCCACCTTCCAGTCCGCCTCGGTCTGCGGGGTTCCCGACTCGGTCGTTGCGCGCGGATAGCTGTCGTTGATGAACATGACTCCGTGCCCGACGAAGACGTTATCCTCGATGACCACGCCTTCACAAATGAACGTATGACTTGAAATCTTTGAGCATCTCCCCACACTGGCATTCTTTTGGATTTCCACGAATGCCCCGATCCGGGTCTCGTCCCCGATCTCGCAACCGTACAAATTGACGAATTTCGAGAGCCGGACATTCTGGCCGAGTTTCACGTCGCTCGCAATGCAGTTGTAATCGTTCATAGATAGACCAGCGTTCCTTTCGTCTTCAATGATTCGTTGGCTGCTTCCAGCATCTTCACCACTCGCAGCCCGGCGCATCCGTTGTTGAACGGCTCTTCCCCACTTGAGATGCAGGTGACAAAGTACTCCAGTTCCTGCCGTAGAGCTTCGACCTGCTCCAGTTGGGGAGCCCACATATCCCCCGACCGGTAGTTTACGAGCAACTCGTAAACACCTTCACGGTTGGTGATCTTTACTCCCTTGTCGTAGACCTTCACCTTCTCGTCGGCTTCGAGATCGTTCCAGACCAGCATTCGCTTCTCTCCGCCGATCAGTGTCGTGCGGACCTTGACTGGTGAAAGCCAGTTCACGTTGATATGCGCAATCACCTTCTCGGGAAAGTAGAGAGTCATGAATGCAACGTCCTCATAGCCGTTCAGATGTCTTTCCCCGGTCGCGACGATGGCCTCCGGGCTTCCCTTGAGGAGGTAATCCATGATGGAAAGATCATGCGGCGCAAGGTCCCAAAGAACATTGATGTCGTGCTGGAAGAGCCCAAGATTAACCCGGGTGGAGTCGTAGTAATAAAGATTTCCCAGGGTCCCTTCCTTGAGCAGTTCATTGATCTTCTTGACTGCTCCGGTGAATAGAAATGTGTGGTCCACCATAATCTTGAGACTCTTTTGGGCAGCAAGGTTGATCAATTCTTCGCCCTGCTGCGTATTGCTTGTGAACGGCTTTTCGACGAATACGTGCTTGCCGTTTTCCAGAGCCGCCTTGGCCAACTCGTAGTGTGTCCAGACCGGTGAAACCACGGCAACGACGTCGATCTCGGTCGACAGGATCACGTCGGCAGAATTTGCGGTGACATGGACCCCGGGATAAGCCTTCTGCGCGCGTTTCCGCGCGGTGGGACTGATCTCCGCAATTGCCACCACCTGGGAGCCCTCCAAACTCGCGAGGTTTCTCACGACGTTTGGTCCCCAATAGCCGTATCCAATTACACCGAAGTTCATGATGTTCTCACCGCTTGACAGGATCGCTGCCGATTCGGAGGATGTTGCGTGGAAATGCGAGGGCCGCCAGGAGTCCTGCGAAGGCCGCTCCGACCCGAGAGGAAGATTTGCCGGGACGTACAACTCAATAAGCGCCACTGCCTCTAATGACTGCGAGTGGGGTAAGCATGAGAATTCTGAAGTCGAGCCAGGGTGTCCACGACGTGGCATAGCGCAGATCCAGCCGGACCATTTCGTCGAATTTGACAGTGCTCCGGCCAGTCACCTGCCAGAGCCCGGTGATCCCTGGCTTGACTTCCAATACCCGCCGCCGGTGCCAGGTCTGGTAGGCCGCCAACTCGTATGGAATTGCGGGCCGAGGGCCGACAAGCGACATTTCTCCCTTGAGTACATTCAGAAACTGCGGCAGTTCATCCAGGCTTGTTCTCCGCAGTACCTTTCCAACCCGGGTAACTCTCTTGTCGTTCTTGATTTTGTAGACGCCCTCGCCATTTCGAGAGGGCGCGTCCGCAGCTTCGCTCGCGATCAGCTTTCTCACAAATTCCTGGTGCACGCTGTGATCGTTGTTAACGTACATTGAGCGGAACTTGAGAAATGTAAATTGCCGGCCGTTTTGGCCGATGCGCTGTTGACGAAACAGAATCGGTCCTTTGGAAGACAATTTGATGGCAAGGGCGATAATTATGAGCAGAGGCGCACACCCAGCGAGCAGCATTGCGCTTCCAATCACATCCATAACGCGCTTGGCGCCCAACTTGGATCGTCGCCCACTGCCGCGACTCTGCAAATCGGGGTAGAGAGCAGGGTTGCTCGGCCGCCCGGTTTTGTCATCATCCCATTCGTCGGGGAAAAAGTGGAATGAGATGCTGACCTGATTGAACTGGTCGAATGTCAACTCATCCCGCATTGTTGCGCTGACCCTCCCAAGAATCGTGCTGAGGATTGTGTTCCGGTCATCACCAACAAGCCCTGTAAACAGAGCGCCAACGGTCGTCAGATCCTTGTACCAGCCGATAACATCGGTCTCCCTGGTGGATGACAACAGGATAGACACCATGCTATCGAGCGATTTTCCGCTCTTTTCAGAGCCCTGATGACTGCCCGCCTCGAGCAACATAAGCAGGAAGGGTTCCTTAGACCGCTCCGTTCTCTTGCGCTCGATGGCGATCATGCGCTTGAAGGTCTCTTCCCGTAAAACCTCGCGCTCCCCTGCCGTTGCCGAGTCCAACTGTGGATCAGCCTGATTTGGAGTCCCATTCATCCTGAGCAAAGTCACGAATCACTCCTTTCTCGACAGTTGCTTCTACAGTTAAGGTCGGATTTAAGCTAGAAACTGACGTTCTGCTCCTTCGCATCCGCCAACTTTAGCGGAGTGAGAAGCGCAAGGCCACATGCGATTACGGAGCCAGGGACTGACGTCCGCCGTTCAGCCTGAGTGACAGGCCAATGATAATCTTGGAGCACTCGCAGTGAATCAGATCCCCTCGTTATCACTCCGCTGAGACGCACTGAGTGGGCGGTAGTAATAGCTGCTATGAGGAGAGTTAGTTGAACAATTCGAGACTGCGCCCACCAGTTTACCGGTTTCGAGTGCGTCCAGCCCCTTCTGCAATTGCCGCTTCTCGGTAACTCCCTGGCGCGTAACCAGAAGGATTCCGTCCGCCTGCCGTGTCCAGACACTGGTGTCGGCCAACGGAAGCACCGGAGGGGAATCGATGATCACCCAGTCGAAGTGGGCCGTCAGTTCATCCATCAGCGCTGCCAGTTTTGGAGATTGCAGCAGTTCCAGCGGATTGTTTGGCGCGGTCCCTGCCGGCATGATCCACAGCTTTGGTCCCTCTAGGAAATAGGTCCGTTCCGCCAGGCTGCCATCCCCCGCGAGCCATTCGCAAAGACCTGGATTCTTGGCTAACCCAAACGCCTTTCCTTGAGAGGGCCGCCGAACGTCTCCTTCCAACAACACCGTCCTCTGCAATGTCGTAAGAGCCAGAGCGCAAGCCAGGTTGCCGGCTACCATGCTCTTGCCTTCCTGGGGTACTGTGCTCGTGACCAAGACTTTTTTGAGCGGACGATTATGGCGAAGGTGCCGCAAGCGCACTGCCAGAAAGCGGAACGCCTCCGCTGCCGGGCCATCGCTATCCGTGAGACAGGCAAGGCGACTTTGAGGGGGGAGTGAGATTTGCAGCGTGCGGCATTCGCTAAACAAATCCGAAGGTTCTGGAACTGCCGGAAGATCGGCCACGGCGGGCTGAGTCGTGGGAGTCAAGGTCACCGCCAGTTCCTGAAGCACGGGTGACGCGCTGCTCTCGGCCGCGTCGAATTCCTCAATCTGGACCGCACTCTGGCCCGTACGTTGCCACCTTGAGGCAGCGCGAAGCTCCGCACGCTGCAGGAGTTCGGTCACTCCTGGCAGAGCCGGCGAATCGCTTCCGGCGCGTTCGCCTTCAGACCTCTGTAGCGCGTCAAATATATGGCTCATGTTTGCTCACTTCGACGGCGAAATCTGCGTTCAGTGCCTCGCCGTTCGATATCGGCGGTCGCAATGCTGAATACAACTCCAGCAGAACGTTAATGGCCTGCTGAACATCCCTTTCATGGCCATTGACGGCTCTCTCGGCCTGGGGCACGGACGTCCCGTCCAATCTGAATTCGCTGGCCACGTCCGCAATGATTTCCGAAGTTACGCTTGGCAATTGTTTCGCGTAGGCACTAAGCAGCCCGTTCTCGCAGATTGTGTTGATAAGACGTGGCAAGCCGCGAGAATAGCGATGAACCGCCGCAATGGTTTCAGCTGGAAACAGCTCCCCCGCATTCGCTTCGGCGCCCGCAATCTGCAATCGCTGCTCGATGTAGAGCTTGGTCTCATCCCAATCCAAAGGACCCAACTGCGTACGGACTGCAATTCTTTGCTTGAGTTGCCGAAGTCCGACCGAATCAAGCTTTTCGTCGAGTTCAGGCTGCCCCACCAATACGATCTGCAGCAATTTGTCGTCGGTCGTTTCCAGATTCGACAGGAGGCGAACCTCCTCCAGGATGTCCGCAGACAGATGGTGTGCCTCGTCCACGATCAATACGGTGGTCATCTTCCTCGAGCCGCGGGAGATCAGGAACTGCCCCAGGTCTATCAGCAATTCGTATTTACTCTTGCCGGCGGCCGGAACACCAAAATCGGTAAGAATATACTGCAAAAACTCAGTTGGAGTCAGCCGACCGTTGAAGAGATACGCATAGGCTATGTCCTTGCTCTCTTCGAGCAGGCGGAGCAGGCAGCGCAGCAGCAAAGTCTTCCCCGTGCCCACCTCGCCGGTGACCACCACGAATCCCTTGTGCCTGCGAACGCCATAATAGAGCGCCGCCAGCGCCTCGTTGTGCCGCTTGGTGGGCACAAAGCAGGTGGGGTCCGGGGTCAGATCGAATGGATTGCGCGAGAGATTGAAGAAGGCTTTGTACATGGGCCACCGGACCTAGTCATGCAAATAGCTGAATGCCGAGCCCGCCAGGATGGTGGCGACAACCAGCGCGGCCATGGCCCATCCCAGCGCCATCCGCCTCTTTGCTTTTTGTTCGTCACGGATACTCGCAACATTTGGAATCTCGGAGATTATGACGGTCGACAGCAGCGCTTTGATACCATTTTCGCTGTGCAGGCGGTCGTCAAGAAGTTCAAACGTCCCCACCACCACCACTCCAAGCGCCAAGCCGATGCCCAGGCCCATTCCGCAAAATTTGAGGCGATTGGGAAAGTCCGGCTTCAGGGGCAGGCTCGGTGGGTCAAGCACCTTGAACCGTTCGCCCTGCTGCATGAGTTCCATGCTCGTTGCCATCACGGATTCATTCTTCTTTTTGAGCAGGTCGTCGTAGTCGACCTTGGATTGTTCGTAGCCGCGGGTCAGATCGGCGAGTTGCTGCTCACTCGCCGGCCCCGCGTTCAACCGCTCCTGATAGCTGTTGATTCTCGCTTTCAGCGTGGCAATCGCTTGCTCCCGGTTCCCGATCTCAGCCTGGTTGGATTGCAACTGTCCTCTCAGTTGGAGCATCGCTGCGCTCTCAGGCACGTCGGTCGCGTCCCGCTGAGCAGTATCGCCATTGACCTGCCTCCCGGCGCTGCTTCTGTTCTTCTGCTCGGCAATGAACTCACTCCTCATCCTTTCCGTCTTCGCAATCTCGGCCTTCACGTTCTGCACATCCGGGTAGCGATCGGTGTAATGAGAGCTCAGGTCGGCGAGTTTTGCCCTGAGCCTGTCCAGTTCCTGGTCAATTGCCGCCAGTCCTGTCGGAGTTCCTTCGACGCCGCGCGGGGTCCCGCGGGCGGCCCGGGTCTGCTCGATCAGCGTCTGCAGATATACCCGCTGCTGCTTGGCTGTATTCAGCGCTCCCTGCTCGCTCTCCAACTGCGATTGCAGCCCACCCAGGATTTGCAGATTGCTCGCCTGCTGCGTCGGCAATTCACCCTCATGCTGCCCTTCAAACTCGCGAACCTTCGCTTCCTGTGCCGCAAGGTTTGTACGCGCGGTTTCCAGTTGGCTTTCCATGAACCTTGTGGTGTCTTCCGACTGCTGCTGCCGAACCTTCAAATTCTCGTCAATGAACAATTCGGTTAGATCGCTGGTCACCCGTTGGGCAATATGGGGGTCACGCGCCTGATAGGAAACTCTGAAGGCAGTAATCTGGTTTTTTTGAGCGTCGCGAACTAGCTCGATGTCAATGTCCTTGCGCATGAGATCGACTTTTTCGTCCGGCGAAGCCTTCGCGCCCCGCTCCGCATAAAGATGCAGCTTGTCAATAATCACCAGGAGACGCGTGCGGCTGAGAATTTGCTGCGTGATACTCTGTAGCCGGTCTTGAAGGTCGTCGTTGACATTCGGTGTGACATAGTTCTTGGGCATCGTCGACTCCTCCACCAAAATCAGCGTGACCGACTTGAAGCGCGGAGGCAATATCCAGCTCGCGCCCCACACAATCAGCCACCCCACGAACACCGGCACCAAGAAATGAATGTGGCGACGGCGGATCAGGTCGAGATAGCGCGGGAGATCTAACCCTCCTGAGGTCTGTTCGTCTGGTTCTTCTGCCATAGTTATCTTCCCAGTGGTCTTGTGAACTGATAGGACACAGAGCCATACACGCGATCGCTATCGGGCGTGCTGGATAGGACTGGGATGCCGGGGTAGCTCTGGTGCAAGTGCTGGTACCCGCATTCCGCGCCGAGATGCTCGCTAATCGCTCGTTGGAAAGTAACAGCCCCTGAAATGCTTTGTCCGCCTGGACTGGACGTGAAGAGAGCCGGCGTGACGCTCTTGTTGTTAGCGTAGCTGGCAGTGGCTCCCACGCTCCATGTGCGCGCTGCCTTCCATCGCACCAGCCCATTGGCGCTGTTCGATTCGAAGGCGCCCAGCAGTCCTCCCCCGCCCGTCACGATCCGCGTGTAACTAGCCGCGAAGTTGGTGTGGCTTCGCTGCCAACCGAAGCTGGCCGTTACCGAAGGCGTCCAGGAACCCTGAGCCTGCAGAGAGGACTGTGCGAAAGCGGAGTGCTGCGGCCCGCCTAAAAAAGACAGGGAAAAGGTGCGCTTGAGATAAATCGTATAAAAGAGAGAAATGCTGTTTGTCTGGGTCTTGCTCTCGGCATGCAGCGGATTGGCCAAGCTTAACGAATACTGGTACGCTGTGCCAAAATACTGCGTGCCGGACAGGCGAACACTCCAGAAGGCTCCGCCCCCACGCGAACTCGAGTTGTACAGACCGGGGACCTGAGACGGATCGGGATAGTCGAGATATGTCATGGAACCGCCGCCACCAAGCATGCTATTCCGGCTGATCTGGTAGCTCAACTCTGCGTTCAGCTCATTTCTCAGCCTGTCCCCAAAAGGAGTGAAGACCGTTGTCGGAGGGACTTGCGACGAACCAGTTACCGCCGACTCAGGTTGATTGAACGCACTCGAACTCTTTTGCAATGTGTCCCGAACGCTGATGCTGGCGTGCGGTCTCAGCCGGTATTGGAAGTTAGCAGCCGCATTCTGATCGACTTCATCCAATTCGCTGGTGCGCTCGTAGAAGGTGAATCCGGGGCTATAAGTCAGGGTCTGTTGAAATCGTCGCGTGGTTTGATCGAGAGAAATCGTAGGCAAGATCGAGTAAGTCACGTCGCCGACAGGATGATCGCTCGTGCCTGTAAGGACGTTGTCGTCATAGGCGCTGATCACGTTCATTGCACCGCGCAAGTAATTGGACCGCGCTTCGGAACCCACCATCGTCGGATAGGGCTCGCCACTGACCGGCGGAGGCGTTTGCATCTGAGTGTCGTCATTTTCGGCAGGGGCGCCTCCGGATGCGGCCGGTACCGCCTGGGACCACATGGGGGTGGCCAACAGTAGCGCTAGACTCAAACAGATACGCGTAAACATGACGGCTCTCAAGGCACCACAACGCTGTCGCGCGGTTCAAGCTTGATATTTTGCCCGGGGTTCTTGCCCTTGATGAAGTCCTTGTAATTGAAGGTAATGCGAGATTGGCCGCCGTCCGGAGCCTGGCGCAGAATATAAATGCCCTTCTGCTTCGCGAAGTCCTTGAACCCGCCCGCAATCGCGATTGCGTCCATCACCGTAGTCGAAGCGGCAAGCGGATAAGATCCCGGCCGTGTCACCTGACCGAGGATGTTGAATTTCTCGCTGTTGATTTGCTCCACCATCACGGTGACTTCAGGCTCCGTAATGTAGCTGCGGAGTTTGCTCGCGATGTCCTGCTCCAGTTGCAAGGGCGTCCGTCCAGCAGCCTGAAGCTCTCCTACCAAGGGCAGAGAAATCTTTCCATCCGATCGCACCGGAATCGATCGAGTCAGATCCGGCTCCTTCCAGACATTGATTGCCAAACGGTCGTCATTGCCGATAACAAAGCTGTCGTCGTGCGGCTTCCTGCCGGAGACCACCAGGGGCTGGTCGGGCGAGGATGCAGCCACCGGCGCAGCATTTCCGGGGCCCGACTGGGCAGTTGCCGGGAACTGTCCCGATAGGAGGCCACAAAGCAGGATGGGGGAAAGAAACAACCCTATCTTATGGTCGGCGTTGCCTTTCATCACCACTCCTCCAGACGATCGCGGTTCATCGAATCATTCTTCTCAGACTTCGTTACCGATTGAACACATGCCTCAAAACACTCAGGCGGCCGCAGGCTCCACATCCAAAGCGTTGACCTCTACGGCCACGGATTGCGCCAGCATATCGACGGAAAGGACAAGGCGGCAAAGGTTCTTCTTCCGAACCAGCACCCCTTCTACTCCCTCAAGACTGCCGCGCGTAACGCGAACCCGCTCGCCGCACTTCAGGAAGGGATGGGGCTCTACGTGATACGGTCCGTCAACTGTAATGCGGATGGCATCGATCTCCGCTTCCGGGATGATCGCAACCTGCTCGCCGCGAGACAGAATCATGTGCACTCCGGGAGTTGTAACCACCTGCAAACGGCGATTCAGTCCCCCCCGAACAAAGACGTAACAAGGAAACAATGGCAGCGAAAGCAGCTTGTTTCTGTCTTTCCAGCGCCGCATCGATTCGTAAAGAGGCAAAAACACTTCAAAGCCCTTCGCCGACAGCATCTCAGCCACTGTCTTCTCGTGCTGGTGGCGGGTATAGAGCGCCCACCAAGCCGACTCTTCGTGTTCCGCAGCTTCATTACCTGTTGAGGCCGGCATCTTTCTTTGTTTCTCCTTCTCGTCTCCGTAATGCCTTCGGGACAAAGCTTCGCCCTGTGGGCCACAGCCCCGTTTATTTGCTTTTCAGCCCAAACCTCAAACCTTCGCCCCGAAACTCCAGGGACAGTTGCAAACTCTGCCCGTGCACTGCTGATCTGTAAGCCAGCTCAAACTCCGCTCTTGAACAAACTGCAGCTTTCAGGTTCACGCCCTCGTGGCCTATTGGCTGCCATGCTCCTGCCCTTTTCCGTCGTCGCCTCGAGGCTCAAAAGGTAGACCCTTGTGGCTCTTGCGCCTCTGCGGCACACCCGCATCACGCAACTTGTAGAGCAGCGACCGGTAACTCATGTTGAGCTGCTCTGCCGTCCTGCGCCGATTCCAACCGTTGGCCTGCAGGGTTTTCAGGATGATGGCCCGCGCTGCGGCTGAAGCCGCCTGGCGCGAAGTCTCCTTCAGATACCCGATCCGCGGACGGGCGCTGTCCACGGTGCCAGCCAAAGCCACCCTCCGGCTGAGCTCAGCAGCCAGGGCCTCGTCTCCGCCCAGGATGATGACACGCGCTATCCAGTTCTCCAGCTCCCGCAGGTTGCCTGGCCAATTCCATTGCTCCATCAGGCGCAAGGCGTTCGGATTCAGCGGGGGCGCGCTCTTTCCCATCTTCTGAGCCAACTTCTGCAGAAAGTATTCGCACAACTGTGGGATGTCCTCCTTGCGCTCACGCAGCGGCAGCAGACGCAGAGCAATCACGTCGATGCGATAGTAAAGATCCTGGCGAAAAGTGCGCGCCTCGACAGCGGCTTCCAGATCGCTATTTGTGGCGCAGATGACGCGCACCCGCGCCAACCGCTGTTCCCGCCCCCCGATGCGAGCGTAGTGACCATCCTGCAACAGATGGAGCAGCTTGGTTTGCACCCCCCACTCCATTTCGCCAATCTCGTCCAGGAACAGCGTCCCCCCGTCTGCAATCTCGACCAGACCCCGCTTGGTCTGATTGGCGCCCGTGAAGGCGCCTTGTTCGTAGCCGAGCAACTCGCTTTCCAGCAAACCGACCGGAATGGCCGCGCAGTTCAGCTTGACGAAGGGCGACTCCCGCCGGTCAGAACGGGTGTGCAGGAATCTCGCAATGAGTTCCTTGCCGGTTCCGCTCTCCCCGCGAACCAGGACGGGCAGATCATTGTGAAGCAAGCGCTCGATCTTTCCACGAACTTCCCTCATGGCGGCCGTGCTTCCGAAGATAACGGCTTCACTGGGTAAATCCGCGGGATCGATCCGAAAGCCATGAGTCAATTCTGCTGACATAATTCCCCGTCGGTCTGATTCTGATGCTACGACTACCTAGTGCACGAGCATGGCCAATCCACGAGAGACAGCGAAAACCCCAAACACCGCGATAACTCCCGTGATTTTGCATAATCGCGATCGTCTTTCACATGGCCCTTTTTCCTCGCCCGCTCAGAGTTGACAATAATTTGCATACTCTGTACCACAAACTTGCATATGCCGATCAACTCCCGGAGCGCAGACACAGGCCCAGAGCTGAAGTCTTGGTCTGTCATGTGATTGAAGTAACTGGAGATATCGGATAAAGGTTCTCTCGGGAAGGGTAACTTCGGCGGTGTGGCTCTCATTACTAAAGAGGGGTAGTCATGTACAGCGAGGGGCAGTATATTACGTCGTTTGGAAACGGATGCGCGCGGATCTTCTCCCACATATTTCAGTCTTGGCAATGAACCTGGAAGTGACTGGGCAGAATACCCGCGTCACGCGGCGGTGTCTCCACGCGCAGAATAGCTGCGGCGTATCGCTTCATTGAGGTCCTTCGGCACACCGGGCGTAAGGCGATGCTGCTGGATCTTGTAAAGCAGCCCGCGGTAACTAATGTCGAGATATTTCGCAGCCCGGCGGCGATTCCAACCCGAGACTTCGAGCGCGTCCCGGATCATCTGCACTTCCGTGCGGTCCTTGACATCGCGCACGAATGATCTCATGGCCGGACAGTGGTAGGGCTCATTTGCCGCCCGGTCCTGCCCGGCGGACTCATTCATCGCGGCGATCTTCGACTCCAGTTCGCGGATCCCTCCATCCGGGTCCCTCATGATGATTGTCCGGGTAACGAAGTTACGCAGTTCCCGGAGATTTCCCCGCCAGTCATAGAGCAGAGCTGCATCCATCAGCCGGGAGCAGAATCCGCAGTCGCTCGATTTTCTGGTTTCCCCGGGCGAGCGGCGGATGATCTCTTCGATCAGGTAGGGTATCTCCTCACGCCGCTCACGCAGCGGAGGGACATTGATCGTGAAGGTGTTCAGGCGGTAGAAAAGATCCTCCCGGAAGGTCTTTTCAAGCAAAGCGTTATCCATTTCGACATTGGTGGCGGCGAGCACCCGCACGTCCACACGCGTGGACTCTTGCCCACCCAACCGGGTAAATTCCCCGTCCTGGAGCACATGCAGCAGCTTGGCCTGCATCTGCACGCTGATTTCACCGATCTCGTCCAGCAGCAGTGTGCCGCGATTCGCCTGCTCAAACTTGCCCGCGCGATCCTTGATTGCTCCCGTGAATGCTCCCTGACGATGGCCAAAAAGCTCGCTCTCGAGCAACTCTGTTGGCAGCGCCGCGCAATTTACATTGAGAAACTTCTCCCCTGAGCGCCGCGAATATTTATGAATGAGATGCGCAATCACTTCCTTGCCAGTACCGCTCTCGCCCAGAATCAACACCGGCACATCAACGTCGGCCAGCAATTTGACCTGGCGGTATATTTCCAGCATCGTGGGCGAAGCCGCCAGAAAAAAGCCGTTATCTCCCAGCTCTTCCAGGTGGAGAGCCGGAGGCATCTCGGGCGGAACGCACTCGGCAAGTGGTGGATTCGCCGCACAAATCGCCTTCGTGTCGGCCACCGGTGCGGGCACAGGCGCATGACTCAACTCGTCGACCATCGATTCCACATCGCCGCGTGTCACGGGCTTCACAAGGAAATGCCGGATGCCTAGTTCCACAGCCTGTTTGCGCGCACCCTGCTCACCAATTCCCATCACCAGGCAAACGTTCTGCCGGGGAACACTCCTCAGGAGTTGAAGGTGTGCCTCCCACTCCGCCCCTGCGGTGGAAACCGACTCAATCAGCAAAAGATCTGGATGAAGCCCGTTGCTCAGCAGCGCATGGGCTTGCGGGCAGCCGTCGCATTCGATCACCCGATGCCCTACACCCTCCAGAACAAGTCTGACTAAAGAGCGCATTTCGGCGTTCCGAATGACGGTTAGAACAAGTAGCAGTGGTCTCACAAGGCACCTTCACAGAAATCTTCAACGCGTTCAGATTCGATCATGTTCGTGCTCATCCCTGGCTCTGCTTGCAGATCAATGCCTGCGCAGATTTTGCCGGGACAGTAGCACATAGTAGGGAACACAACTCCCCATCGCGATCATCGGCACCAGACCGAAAAGCTTGAGCGGAGCGTTGCAGCTCCAACATGTTGCCGTCAACAATTCTGGTAGCTTCGATGCGCACCTCCCCAAGAGGGCTGCCTGGCGCCAATTCCCACTCGCGGGAATTGGCCCTTGTATACCCCAATGGCACTGCACATATCGAGGAAGCTTGAAGGACTGGAACCAATCCGATCCCAGCTCTTCAGTATGGCCTTTCATAAATAGCGGCCGTGGCGGAACAACTTACCACAATCTCCGATGAAGAAGGACTTCTTTATCATCAATCAGGCAAATCAACATCCATCAGGCAGATCTTCGGAGAGGGAAGCGATACAGGTATAACACGGCCAGCTCTTCAGTTGGCTCAAGTGCGGCCTTCGGCCGCTTATGTATTGTACAAATGCCGCACAGCCTGACGGTGAAAGCCGGATAAGGAGAAAAATCAGCCTTCATACCGGGACTGTTACGAATGTCCTGCTGGACAGGGCCTCATTTCGAGCACTGCCTACCAGCGCTTACGACTTTAGGGCACAACCCAAAGGTCGTCAACAGAATTTTGGTAATGCTCCACCAGTAATAGGACGGCATAACCTTCGTAATTTGACCGCTCCCAGAACAGGAGAAAGAACACTTGGCATTCCCTGGGCCGATTGCGGATTCAAGTATACGATCTTCCACAACTGCCCTATTTCCTTCGCACGGATTTGTTCTTTCGCGCACGCGGGCGGTGCAACGGAAGCTCATGGAAGTTGATATTTAGCAAACAGGGACAATGTCTGTTCAGGGGCCCTGTGAGCCACAAGAAGGCAAGGGACGCCAAGAGAATCCCCATCGTCATGTCCTCGTCATCTCTCTGTAACCAGAAATTTACACGCGCATTCCGCCGAGGGAGAGCGGTGTGAGCGCAAGAACACTCTTACGCGCTTCAATTGCGGGGATGGCCATGATTTCCACAGGCGTCCTCGGTCGCGAATCTAAAAAAAACGCTGGACTGGTCGCCTGAAAATTTGTATTTTATACCTCTATCCACTGTCCCTTCAGTGGCTCAGTTGATTTTATTCAACAATCTGTAACCAATCGCAAGTAGGCTGAAGCCGTCGTCCTGTTCAGAAACTGAGATCGACCGGGAGGCTGACCGGTGACGCGTGCGCACTCACTCGCTCGATGTTAAGACCAGGCGACAAAGCGCCCTGCTTTTGAAGCGCGCCTGGAAGGTCGTTTGCTCTCTTCTTCCTTTCCGACTTTGACCACCCCTGCGCGTTCCCTACCGAGATAAACCGCGGGACTTGCTCGATCCGCCCTGGCTGCACAGACACTCGACGTGCAACCGAATCGCAATTCACCCATGCTGCATTCTCAGGAGACAGTGATCCATGCACAGATACTCCCATCTATTCTGGCAATCCTTGCTGAAAAAGCCGCTGACGGTACTCAGCTTGCTAATGGTGCTCGCGCTGGCGTGTACACAGGGCAGGGCGCAGGCCACGCAGGGCGCAATCGCCGGCGCCGTCAAGGACGCAGCCGGAGCCGTTGTTCCCGATGCGACAGTCACTCTGACGAACACCGATGAAGGTACGGTACGCATAACGAAAACCAATGGTGTCGGCGATTACCGGTTTCAGGACGTGAAGGCCGGCCGCTATTCGGTCGAAGTCTCCGCAGCAGGCTTCGAAAAGTGGTCGATCTACGGAGTTGCGCTGGCCGTTCGCCAGGAACTTCGTCTCGATCTGAGCCTGGCCGTAGGCGCGGTGCAGCAGGAGGTTCGCGTCACCGGCGACATGGTCAGCGCCATTGAAACCGACTCGCCCACCATCAGCGGCACCTTCACCACCGACGACACCACCAACCTTCCGGTCAATACGCGCGCCAGTTTCTCCGGCACGAGCGCTTACGGCATTCTGGGAGCGCTGCCCGGTATGCAGCCCGACGGCTCCGGCTCCTCACTGGGCTTTTCCCTGCAAGGCGCATTGCCTTTCCAGACCGACGTCACAGTGGATGGCTTGACTGCCAAAAACACCGGCGGCAGCAGCGTCATCGGCGATGCCTTCCCCTCTTCTGAAGCCATCGCCGAGATTCGCGCAGATGGCGCGCTGAATAACGCCGAATACGGAGACCCAGGACAAGTGGTGGTCACCACCAAGGGCGGCACGAATCAGTTGCATGGCTCGGGTTTTTGGTACTACCAGAATTCCGCTTTCGACGCCATTGCCTACACCTATCCGACGACCACCACCAAGCCCAGCCTGCACGGCAACACGTTTGGCGGCAGCATCGGCGGCCCAGTGGTCTTTCCCCATTACAACGGCCATAACAAGAGCTTCTTCTACAGCGGCTATGAAGGCTGGCGTCATCCCGCGCAGAAGACTCTGTTCGGCGTCGTGCCCACCACACTGATGACGCAGGGTGACTTCTCCAATTACACGTCGAGCACGTTTAGCGGACTCACCGATCCCTATACCGGCGAGATCTGGGGCACAGCGATCCCTTCCACTCAGACGCTGAGTCCCATCGCCCAGAACATTCTCAAACAGTTCTACCCCAGTCCCAATACCTGCCCCAAGGCGCCATGCGATCTGACGGCGTACACCGATGACGGCACCTCAAACTGGCAAGGGAACGTAGACGCCAGCGCCCACTCCGACCAGTTCGATGTGCGCGGCGACCAATACTTCGGTTCAAACCAGAAGTTCCTCCTCTGGGGACGCTTCACCTGGAAGAACTTTCCCGTCACCTCGACGGAACTTTTGAATGTGCCGTCCGAGGTGAACGTCAACCACAGCCGCGTCCTTAAAGTGGACTCGAACTGGACCGTCAAGCCCAACCTGATTAATGAGGGCGGATTTGGGCTCACCTACTATAACTCCGCCACGACCAACAGCTTCAACGGCGCTGCCTTTACCACCGCGCAAAACTGGCAGGGGTTGCAGCATCTGTTCTACAACGGCATACCGGAGATGGACTTCAATAACATCACCAGCCTCACGGCCGACCGCATCGGCGGCGTGAACCAATCCAAGACATTCGACTACAACGATGTCCTTATCTGGACCAAGGGCAAGCACACCGCCAAGTTTGGCGCCAACGTGCAACGGCTGATCTCGCTCAGCCCCCTGGGCTTCAACGGTTCGGATAACTACGGCACCTACGGCTTCAACACGAGCAAAAGCGAAGGTATGTTTACCGGCGTGGATTTCGCCGATTTCCTGCTTGGAATACCGTATGACACTTTCTATGACGTTGTGCAGCAGGACAACAACGGCCTCGCCTTCCACTACCATTTCTTCGGGCAGGACGAATGGCGCGTCAACCCGCGCCTGACGCTCTCCTACGGCCTTCGTTACGAATTGCATCCCGGCTACTCTGATAAATATGGCGACATTGGCAACTTCGATCCCAGCGTGGCTTTGGCCGGACGGGTCATTTATCCTCAAGGCAAGCAGTCATTGCTGGCCACAGGTTTCCTGGCCAGTGCCAATGCCTGCGATCCTGACGGCGTCACCAACACCAACACGGCCACCGTCAACGGCGCTCCCTGCATGGAAGTCGAGGGCAACGGTACGGCCGGCTACCCGGCGGGTCTAAAGAAGTTTCCCCACCTGCGTTTCATGCCTCGCTTCGGATTTGCCTATCGTCCCTTCGCCAACGACAAGTGGGCGGTACGCGGCGGCGCGGGCATCTACAACATCAACTTGTTGGGCAGCAACTTCTACTCGCTTACCGGCACCGCGCAGGCCAGCACGCAGCAGTTTTTCAACAGCTATGACCCCACCACCCACACGCCCGGCTATCAGTGGCCGCAGATCTATGCAGGCACAGCCCTGTCGGCCAACTACGGCACCGATTACTTCGGCACCGCCAACAGCACCAACTGGAAGGACCCCTACACCGAGCAATGGTCGCTCAGCGTAGACCACGACTTCGGCTCAGGCTATGCGGCGCGCGTCTCTTACATCGGCTCCGAAACCCATCAACTGGTTTGGGCGCCGGACGAAAACACGCTGCCTTATTCCGCCACCGTTTCTGCTTACAACCAACCCAACTCAGCGCGCTTGTTCCCCAACTGGGGCAAGATCAACACCCGCGCCACCGGCGCCAACGAGAGCTACAATTCGCTTCAGTTGGAAGCCAGCCACCGCTTGCAGCACGGGCTGGAATACCACTCCGGCTTTACCTGGGCCAAGGCGCTCGCCGACAACCAAGGCCCGGCCGGCACTGGCTTTGGCGGAGAGAGCGGCGGCGCACGCGCGACGTCGATTCTCAACCGTCACGTGGACTTCGGCAACGTCTACGGCACTCGCCGCCTGCGCTGGAACACCACAGCCCTCTTCGACCTGCCCTTCGGCCGCGGCAAGCAGTTCGGCAGCTCGATTGCGCGCACAGCTGACCTGCTGGTGGGCGGATGGCGATTGTCCTCCATCCTCACCGTGCAAACCGGCCCCTACGAAACGCCTTACTTCCCGGCCGGACAGGGCGATCCATCGGGCACCGATTCGGGGCTTGGAAGTTCCGGCGCGGGCTGGACTCCCGGTCAACGCAGCCAACACCCCGATCAACTGGCTGGCGTCAGCGTGAACCCCAAGGGCAAAAACCGTCTGAACTGGACCAATGCCTTGGCTTTTGCCTGCCCAGGCTACTCCACCTGGACGCCGGGCAACGCCTGCGGCACCGGTGCCGGCTTCGACGCCAAGACCGGAGCAGCTCTTAGCTCTGTACCTTTACCCATCGGCCGCTTTGGCAACAGCCAGGTTGGCTCTGTCGAGGGTCCCGGTTTGTTCAATCTCTCCGCCGGTCTGAACAAAACCTTCAGCATCACCGAACGCTTCAGGGTGAAGGCCGAAGGTACGTTCACCAATGTGCTCAACCACACCAACCTGAGCGATCCCAACATGGACCTCAGCTCGAAAAACTTCGGCATCGTCACCAGCACCATCGGGTCGGACTTCGGTGGCGCGCGTACTGGCCAGATTTCCCTTCGAGCCGAATTCTAAGCAAGCGATTTTTCCTCCGTTTGTGGCGCGGGCCCTTGGGTCCGCGCCTTTTTTTGGAGGCGCTCCGTCATGCTCGCATCGTGAGGTTGTGGCGCCAATCGCTGGTCATCCGCATTTGGGACCTCCGCCGCGACGATCCAACCGGCAAGTCCGATAGGGGTGAGGGAGCGAATGAGTTGAATCCGCACGGTGCAATTCAGCTCACTCGGAATCCGTTACAACTCCCTATACTCAAGCTGCGTCCAATCCGGTGAGGGCGCCACGATGTTTCACTCCCGCCGGGAGTGCGTGAATCCTTCCCCTCCGGACCGCAACCGGCCTATAATTTGCGGGTTACCGGGAAATTTGATACGCTCAGGCATTCTTCAGAGGCTGAGCGAAAGGAGAGTTTTCATCATGGCAGAAGAAACCAAGATCTACGGTCTGGCGTGGTTTGTAGCTGGATTAGGCGTCGGTGCACTGGTGGGGATTCTTTATGCCCCCAAGAGCGGCCGCGAAACCCGGGAAGACCTAGTCACCGGTGCGAAAGAAGGAACGGAGTACCTGC